>Ga0307992_1000112_pt1 | contig 52021 bp, 43 predicted proteins | sample EllFjometagen133_FD_203162 | JGI IMG/M metagenome (GOLD analysis project Ga0307992, IMG submission 203162) | Marine microbial communities from Ellis Fjord, Antarctic Ocean - #133 | ecosystem: Environmental > Aquatic > Marine > Unclassified | place: Southern Ocean | collected 2014-10-08
ATAAAAAAGAAACCCCATCAAAATCCTATAACCTTCCCGTTAGTGCTCATGTAATTGCCAGTGAAGATAGTAAAGTAAAAGAGGGAGATATATTGGCGAAAATACCTAGAGCTATTGGAAAATCGGGTGATATTACAGGTGGTTTGCCAAGGGTTACCGAACTGTTCGAAGCAAGAAACCCGTCAAATCCGGCTGTTGTATCTGAAATAGACGGAGAGATTCAGTTTGGTAAGATCAAGCGCGGGAATCGGGAGATTATTGTTACATCACGTACAGGTGAAGTGAAAAAATATCTGGTTTCATTATCAAAACAAATACTTGTTCAGGAAAACGATTTTGTACGGGCAGGGATGCCAATGTCTGACGGGGCTATTACCCCACTGGATATTCTTGCTATCAAAGGACCGACAAAAGTACAGGAATATATTGTTAATGAGGTTCAGGAAGTTTACCGGCTGCAGGGTGTGAAAATTAATGATAAACATTTTGAAATTATCGTTCGTCAGATGATGCGTAAAGTTGAAATCATTGATCCTGGAGATACTAAATTCCTTGAAAAACAAATAGTTGACAAATTGGGATTCATGAATGAGAACGACTGGATCTATGACAAAATGATTATTATTGATGTTGGAGATTCACAGATATTTAAGAGCGGACAGATAATCACTGCAAGGAAACTCAGAGATGAAAATTCTATTCTTAAACGAAAAGATTTAAAACTTATTGAAGCACGTAATGCTATTCCTGCAACATCAAACCAGGTGCTCCAGGGAATTACAAAAGCCGCACTACAAACAAAGAGTTTTATGTCGGCTGCTTCATTTCAGGAAACAACAAAAGTTCTAAACGAAGCTGCTGTGTATGGAAAAGTGGATAACCTGGAAGGACTGAAAGAAAATGTTATTGTAGGACACTTGATCCCTGCCGGAACAGGTGCAAGAAATTATGACAAGATTGTGGTGGGGTCAATGGAAGAATATGAAAAACTAGTGTCTGCTAAAGAAAAGGGGAAAGATGTAGATGAAGAAGAAGATGTAGTTAAAGGAGAAGATGTAGTTAAAGGAGAAGATAATAAGGAGTAATAATTATAAATTCTTTTTACTATGGAAGACCAAAAAGGCAAACCCGGAAAAAATCAGCTGGATATAGAACTTAACGATGAAGTGGCTCAGGGAACTTATTCAAACCTTGCGGTTATTACACACTCATCAGCTGAATTTGTACTAGACTTTGTAAGGATTATGCCAGGTGTACCCAAGGCACAGGTAAAATCCAGGGTTATTCTTACTCCTGAACATGCAAAAAGATTATTGAGAGCTCTTGAAGATAATATTAAAAAGCATGAAACTGTGTATGGTAAAATTAAAGATAGAGGCCCCGGTGGACCTGCTATGCCGATGAATTTTGGCGGTCCGACTGCACAAGCGTGACAATAAAAATGACTCATCAAAATAATAACCCAATTAATTAAAAATAATGAGTATGAGAGTATTCGTTTGCCTCGGGAACGTACCTGATACAACCACAAAAGTTAAGTTTACAGAAAATAATTCTGTTTTTGACAATACCGGCGTACAGTGGATAATTAATCCATGGGATGAGCTCGCTTTAACAAGGGCTATGGAATTAAAAGAGGATACGGGCTCCTCGGTGGAAAAAGTTACCGTTATTACAGTTGGAACAAAAAGTGCTGAACCTACAATAAGAAAAGCGCTGGCAATTGGTGCGGATGATGCCATACGTATTGATTCTGAGCCAACTGATGCATATGATGTAGCTGCTAAGCTTGCGGGTGTGCTGAAAGATGAAGATATTGGTTTTGTAATGTGTGGTATTGAATCATGTGATTATAACGGATTTGCTGTTGGAGGGATGTTATCAGAGTTTCTTAATCTGCCTTCTGTCTCTTCAGTTTCGGGTATTGAAGTAAAAGGGGAAAAAGTGTCTGTATCACGGACTATTGATGGAGGAAAAGAAATTATAAGCATTGATACACCATTTGTTGCAATTGTCCAGAAAGGAATATCTATTGAACCAAGGATTCCTGCTATGCGTGGAATTATGATGGCAAGAAAGAAACCTTTGAATGTGGTGGAAGTCTCAGATAGTGAGGTGTTAACAAGTCATAAAAGTTTTGAACTCCCTCAACCTAAACCACCTTGTAAAATGGTTGATTCTGAAAATGTTAAAGAACTGTTTGACCTTTTACAAAATGAAGCTAAAGTGATTTGAAAGAACCTGGTAGTTAATTAAACGAAAAAGTTTGAGTAAAAAAAACTAATTAAAAATAGTAATATCATGGCAGTATTAGTATTTACAGAAAACTGGGACGGGAAATTTAAAAAATTGTCTTTTGAATTGATTTCATATGCACAGAAAGTGGCTGAGAAACTTAATATGCCTGTTGTTGCTCTTTCTATTGGTGAAGTTGCTGAAGATGAGCTTAAAAAATTAGGTGATTATGGTGCCGAAAAAGTTCTGAGTGTAACAAACGAGTATCTGAAAACACTGGATAACCAGATGTATACAAAAGTGATTTCGGAAGTTGCTCAAAAAGAAAATGCCAAAGTTATATTGCTTTCTCATAACAATACAGGTAAAGCTCTTGCACCCCGGTTATCAGTTAAATTGAAAGCTGCCCTGGGTTCAGGGTTAATTGACTTGCCATCTGTGGTTGATCCTTTTACAGTAAATAAAAAGGTGTTTACGGGGAAAGCTTTTGTGACTGTAGAACTTAATTCTGAAATTAAAGTACTTACCTTATCTCAAAATTCGTTTAAGCTGATCAGTTCAGACAATAAAGTAACTATTGAAGAGTATTTGACCGATATTCAGGAAAGTGATACTAAAACCAAAGTTGCCAGTACAGATAAGGAGACAGGAAAACTTCTCCTGACGGATGCGGAAATAGTAGTTTCAGGTGGCAGGGGAATGAAATCGCCTGATAACTGGGGCCCGATTGAAGAACTCGCAGAACTGCTTGGAGCAGCTACCGCTTGCTCACGACCGGTTTCTGATGAAGGATGGAGACCACATGAAGAACATACAGGACAAACAGGTAAGATAATTGCGCCTAATCTTTATATTGCAGCCGGTATTTCAGGGGCAATTCAACACATTGCAGGTGTAAGTTCTGCAAAATTCCTGGTTGCTATTAATACTGATCCTGATGCACCCATCTTCGAAGCGGCTGATTATGGAATTGTAGGTGATGTACATAAAATTCTGCCTGAATTAATATCAATAGTAAAAGAGAGTAAGCTTTAATATTCTTTCCATGTTCACCAGCATTATTTTTATTTTAATCTTTTTAGTAGCTACTGTAGTTTTTTACCGTAAAGTCAGGAAAATATCACGGAGTATAAAACTTGGTAAAGACATTGAAATAACTGATAATAAGCCTCTAAGGTGGAGAAGAGTCCTGTTTATTGCAATTGGTCAGGAGAAAATGCTGCAACGGCCTGTTGCAGCTCTAATGCATATTTTTGTTTATGCAGGGTTTATTATTGTTAATATTGAAATGCTCGAGATCCTTATTGACGGGGTGGCAGGAACCCACAGACTGTTTTCTTTCTTTGGTGGATTCTATGGTGTTATGGTTTCAATATTTGAATTCTTTGCTGTAACAGTAATGTTTGGATGTGCCATTTTCCTTATTCGTCGTAACATCCTTCGAATTAAAAGATTCTGGAATAAGGAAATGTCCCTTTGGCCCCGTTCGGATGCTAACATTATTTTGATTACTGAGCTTTTGCTTATGAGTGCTATACTTATAATGAATGCAACTGACGGTATATTGCAGACCAGACCTGATGCACATTATACACAAGTGGGTTCTTTTATTATTAGCGGTATTATTCAACCCATATTCTCAGGTTTACCCTCTTCCTCTTTAATTATTATTGAAAGATTCTGCTGGTGGTTTCATATTGTTGGCGTCCTTGTATTTCTTAATTATATTCCGTATTCAAAACATTTTCATGTTTTTCTTTCTTTCCCAAATGTCTATTATTCAAAACTCCGTCCTGCCGGGGAAATGGCAAATATGCCATCTATTACTAAAGAAGTTAAACTTATGCTGGAAGAAGATTATTCCGACCAGGATAATGATAGTGAAGTGGTGACATTTGGCGCAAAAACTGTCAGGGATCTGACATGGAAGCATTTAATGGATGCCTATACATGTACGGAATGTGGAAGATGTACATCCAGTTGCCCGGCAAATATTACAGGTAAAAAACTGTCACCGCGAAAAATTGTTATGGATACACGTGACAATCTGGAAGAAGTTGCTGATAAACTGTTTAATAAAAAGAGCTCGGGAAAAAATGACGAAAAAAATACCAGATCATTATTTGATTTCATTTCAGCAGAGGAATTATGGGCTTGTACAACCTGTAATGCGTGTACTTATGAATGTCCTGTAAATATTGACCCTCTTGCTATTATTTTGGAAATGAGAAGATACCTCGTTCTGGAAGAATCTGCTGCCCCCGGACCGCTAAATAATACATTTTCAAATATTGAAAATAATGGTGCTCCCTGGCAGTTTCCACAGGAGGATAGGATGGAATGGGCAAAAGAATTGATGGAAAAGCAAAAAATAGATGTTCCGGTAATGGCCGATCTTTTTGCGAAAAATGAGAAGCCGGAATATCTTTTTTGGGTTGGGAGTGCCGGTGCTTTTGACGACCGGTATAAAAACGTTGTTAAAGCTTTTGTAAAGATACTTGTCCATTTAGGTGTAAGTTATGCAGTTCTGGGTACTGAAGAATCTTCAACAGGAGATGTTGCCAGAAGGGCTGGTAATGAAATGCTTTTCCAGATGCAGGCAATGATGAATATTGAATTGCTGAACGGGTATGAGGTAAAAAAAATTCTAACTTGCGATCCTCATGCATTTAATACTTTTAAAAACGAATATCCTCAATATGATGGAAACTATCAGGTGATTCACCATACACAGTTTTTGAAAGACCAGATTGAAGCCGGAAATTTAAAGGTTAAATCTTTAATCTTTAACAAAAAAATAATTACTTATCATGATCCTTGTTATCTGGGTAGGGCAAATGGTGAATATGATGCACCACGTCAAGTGCTTAATTTGATTCCATCAGAAAAGAGAGAAATGAAGAGGAATAAAAATAATGCTCTTTGCTGCGGAGCAGGTGGAGGGCAAATGTTTAAAGAAGCTGAGAAAGGGGATAAAGAAATATTTATTGAAAGAACTGAAGAAGCACTTGAAACCGGAGCTGATATTATTGCAACAGCTTGCCCGTATTGTATGGCTATGATCACTGATGGAATTAAATATAAAGATAAAGTAGAGGAAGTGAAGAACTATGATATTGCTGAAATTGTATCTTTGTCATTAGAAATTTGAACTTTAATACAAAATTTGCAAAACCCGAAAAAAATAATTATGAAAAAAAACAAACAAGTAACAGGTGGTGAATTTATTGTTAAGGAAACAGAAGCAAATGATATTTTTATACCTGAAGAGTTTGACGAAGAGCAAAATATGATCGCTCAAACATGCCGGGATTTTCTGGAAGCTGAAGTTTATCCGAATCTTGACAGGATTGATCAGCAGGAAGAAGGATTAATGCCGGAACTTTTAACCAAGGCAGGAGAACTTGGCCTTCTTGGCATCTCTATTCCCGAAAAGTATGAAGGATTTGAGCAGTCTTTTGTAACCTCTATGTTTGCAGGTGATGTAATGGGTGCAGCTTATTCATTTGCTGTTGCTTATTCATGCCATACAGGTATCGGCTCATTACCAATTTTATATTATGGTAATGACGAGCAAAAGGAAAAATATCTTCCAAAGCTTGCTTCCGGTGAATGGAAAGGAGCCTATGCTCTTACTGAACCTAATGCCGGTTCGGATGCCAATGCCGGTAAAACTAATGCAACATTGTCAGAAGATGGCAAATATTACCTGCTTAACGGGCAAAAAAATTGGACAACAAATTCAGGATTTGCCCATGTTATTACCGTGTTCGCAAAAATTGATAATGATCGTGTACTTAGTGCTTTTATTATTGAACGTAATTTCCCGGGTCTTGGATTTAGCCCTGAGGAGAAAAAAATGGGCATAAAGGGCTCATCAACACGTCAACTATTTTTTAATGACTGTAAAGTACCGGTAGAAAACCTTCTTGGAAATCGGGGACAAGGATTCAGAATTGCACTTAATATTCTTCATATGGGACGGATAAAGCTTGGAGGAAATGTTCTGGGAGCTGCAAAATATGCTATTAATCAATCTGTTCAGTATGCCAATGAAAGAAAGCAATTCAAAATGCTCATCAGTTCTTTCGGATCAATCAAGCATAAACTTGCAGAACAAGTTATTAAGCATTTTGTTACTGAATCGGCTGTCTACAGGGCAAGTTATAATGTAGATCAGTATGTGGAGCAAAGTCTTGACGAGATGATTAAAGAAAAAGCTACTATTGATGCTTATGCACAATTTGCTGTTGAAGCAGCTATCCTTAAGGTATTTGCCTCTGAGACACTCGATTATATAGTTGATGAAAATGTGCAGATATATGGCGGAATGGGATATTCGTCTGAATTGAATGTTGAGAAAGGGTATCGTGACTCGCGTATAAACAGGATATTTGAGGGTACAAACGAGATAAATAAAATACTGGTTGTTGATACTGTTTTGAAGAGAGGTGCTAAAGGATATTTTGACCTGTTTGGTGAAGCTGAAAAAGCATATAAAGATCTGGTAGGTTTATCCGGCACTCCTGAACTTGAAAATGATTTTTATGCTGAAAAGAAACGAATTATCAGAAACTTCAGGAAAATTGCTCTGTTTCTTATTCATGCTGCTTCTGAGAAATTCCAGCGTAAACTGGTGTACGAACAGGAAATACTGAATAATATTGCAGATATTATTATGCTTCTTTATGTTTCTGAATCATCACTGCTTCGTGTCGAGAAACTTGAGAATATTAAGGATTCAGGACAGATAAAGGTGTATAAAGATATTATCGATGTCTTTGTTTATGATGCTTCAGGGAAAATTAGTAAATTTGCAAAAGATGCAATTTATTCATTTGCTGAAGGGGAGATGAAAGACTTGCTGGTTAAAGGAATAAATTATTACACTTCAATAAGTGGTGTAAATACTAAAGAAGCCAGGAGAAGAATTGCAGATAAACTGATTGATGATAATAAATATGATTTTTAGATATTCATTCAAAGTGATTAACTTTTACAATGCGTAGGTTTTATAAGTTCATATTTTTATTTAGTATTCTGGTTTTTTCTTTACAACCCGGATGTAAAAAGCAACCTAAATGTGGTTGTGATGGAGATGTGCGTTTTCCTCTTGTAGAAACCAGTGGGACAATAATTTATAATGTAGAAACCGGTTATGCTCAATTTCAACCTGGTGAAATCTATTCAACCTTTGAGATTTGTGATGCAGGAGAAGTGATGGATATGCTGACACCATTTGAGCAGGGAGAAACAGTGCTGGTAAGCGGTGATGCTTATGATGATTGTTACAAAATGGTTAACCCGTATGCCTACGCAAAATATATGCTGAGGTTGACTGAAATTAAGAAAGACGAGTTTGATAATTAATGCCGGTTATAACTTATTCAAAAAAGCCCTGATCAGTTCAAGGGCTTTTTTTATTCCCGTGAATTCAGCTAACTTTGAACCGTGAACATTTTGGAAGAATGGAATAGAGGGAATAGAGGGAATAGAGGGAGTAGAGGGAAGAATAGAAGAGTGGAAAGATGGAAGGAAATTTCAAATTTCGAATAGCAAATGATAAATAACAAAGTTAAGTATGATTTACATATGAGTAATTTTAAAGAACAACTCAGAAGAGTAAAAACATTTGTTTTTGATGTTGACGGAGTGCTGTCAGAACAAACAATGTTGCTTGATACGGATGGGAACCTTATTCGTACTTCAAGCATTAGAGATGGTTATGCAATACAAAGGGCTGTAAATAAAAATTATCCTGTCGGAATAATAACCGGAGGGGAAATGACGAATGTTCTTAAGAGATATCAGAAACTTGGGGTAAAAGATATTTACCTGGGTTCAACAAATAAGAGATCAGATATTATTGATTTTTTGAAGAAATACAGAATTGAGGCATCAGATGTTTTATATATGGGTGATGACCTGCCTGATCTTGAAGTTATGAAAATGGTTGGTTTTCCAACATGCCCTGATGATGCAGTTGTCGAAGTGAAACAGCTATCAAAGTATGTCTCAAATTTTACAGGGGGAAACGGTTGTGTACGGGATGTGATCGAACAAGTGCTTCGTCTTAATAAGCACTGGTTGTGAGCTGCATCTGACCTTAAAAATAATTTTATAAACACATGAAATCTTTTTTCAAACTTATCAGAGTACAGAATCTATTGATAATTGCTGTAACCCAATATCTTATGCGGTGGAGCATAATTTATCCTTTGCTAAGCAAGTTGTCAATAGTGTTAGATGAGGAAGTGATCCATTTTAAGGATTTCGGACTGCAATTCAATGAATTCTATTTCGCTTTGCTTGTCCTTTCTACTATGTTGATTACCGGTGCCGGGTACGTTATTAACGACTATTTTGATATTAAGACAGATGTGGTTAACCACCCTCATAATGTAATTGTTGGAAGGAAAATTTCACGGAGAGCTACAATGCTTATTCATATTGTTATGAATTTTATAGGAGTAGCTCTGGGGATTCTTATATCTTTCTTAATTCATTTACCTGCTCTTGCTGTAATTTTTCTTCTTGTACCGGGACTTCTTTGGTTTTATTCAACAAGTTATAAGAGACAATTTTTAATAGGGAATATTATCGTTTCTTTTCTTACAGGATTAGTACCATTTATGGTTGTCTTATTTGAAATTCCATGTCTTAATGCAGAGTATGGTAAGGTAATGATTGATTACCATGCAAATTTCAACATTCTTTTCGGCTGGGTTGGTGGTTTTGCAATTTTTGCATTCTGGCTTACGCTAATTAGGGAATTAATTAAAGATATGGAGGACTTTGAAGGTGACCGGGAGTATGGTCGTAAAACCTTACCGGTAATGCTGGGATTAGGTGTTACAAAAGCCATTGTTGTTGTGTTGCTTGCAATTTTCCTTTCCGGATTGCTGTGGGTGTATTTCATGTTCATCCCTGATTTTAGTACTCTGGTATATTTAAGTATAGCAGTGGTACTTCCCTCACTCTATCTGATTTTCAGGTTAACGATGTCACAAATAAAAAAAGATTATCATTTGTGTAGTCTCCTTACTAAAGGGATTATGCTATCCGGTATTTTATATTCAATTCTTGCAGGTTATATCATTCAAACTAAATTCTGAATTTTTTTATGGTTCTTGAAAATTTGAAAGGAAAAAGGATTTTACTGGCTTCAAAATCTCCTCGTAGGCATTATCTGCTTAAAGAGTTGGGGATTGAATTTGAGCAGGTTGATAATATTCAGGATGATGAGTTTTATCCTGAAGAACTACCTTTTGAGGAAATACCGGTTTTCCTGGCTAAGAAAAAGGCTGATAAATTCAATGAGCTGATAGATGAAAACTGTATCCTGATAACTGCAGATACAATTGTATGGTGCAAAAACAGTGTAGTAAACAAACCGGATAACTATGATGAAGCATATCAGATGCTTCGTGAACTTTCTGACAATAAGCACACAGTAATCACAGGTGTTTGCCTGAGATCAGCAGAGAAAGAGACCACGTTTATCACCACAACCGATGTTTATTTTACAAAATTATCAGATAACGAAATTGATTATTATATCAGGAAATTTAAGCCATTCGATAAGGCCGGTGCTTACGGAATACAGGAATGGATTGGCTATATAGGTGTAGAAAAGATAAATGGTTCCTATTATAACGTAATGGGATTACCGGTCCAAAAAGTGTATAAAGAACTAAAGAAGTTTTAATTAAAGTTCAGGGAATAGAGGGAAACTCCCTAAGCTAATACTGTTACATTAAATCTATATAACTATGATAAGAAAAAGTTTCAGGCTAATTGTTTTATTCACAATCCTTTCACCCTCACTTATCAGGGCTGATGAAGGAATGTGGATCCCCATTCTGATTGAAAAATTCAATATTGAAATTATGCAGGAGAAGGGTTTTAAACTTTCTGCAGAGGATATTTACAGTGTCAACCAGGCTAGTATGAAAGATGCTGTGATGATTTTCGGAGGTGGTTGTACAGCTGAACTGATATCTGATAAAGGACTATTAATTACTAATCATCATTGCGGATACCGTGCAATACAATCTCATTCAACCGTTGATCATGACTATCTGACTGATGGATTTTGGGCTATGTCGCAGAAAGAAGAATTGATAAATCCAGGACTTACTGTTACTTTCCTTAAGTGGATGAAGGATGTTACTGAAGAAGTTCTCGGAGGAATTGAAGAAGGAATGAGTGAGGAGGAAATGTCTGAAATCAAACAGAAAAATATTATAAAGATAAAGGAGGAAGCAATTGAGGGAACTCATTTCACTGCACAGGTAAAACCTTTTTACTATGGTAATCAGTATTTTTTGTTTGTGAATGAAACCTATAAAGATGTCAGATTGGTTGGTGCCCCGCCATCGGCTATTGGAAAATTCGGCGGGGATACCGACAACTGGATGTGGCCCCGGCATACAGGCGATTTTTCAATGTTCCGCATTTATGCAGGGAAGGATAATGAACCGGCTGAATACTCACCGGATAATGTACCTTTCAAACCCAAAAAGTTTTTTCCAATTTCCCTTAAAGGAACAAAGCCAGGTAATTTCACAATGATATTCGGATACCCTGGAAGCACCTACGAATATGTTCCTTCGTTTCATTTGCAAATGTTAACCGGTGATATCTATCCGGAATTAATAGATGTACGAACAAAAAAACTTGAAATAATGCAGAATGCTATGGAGAAGAGTCCTGAAGTTAGGATACAATACTCTGCAAAAGCAGCCGGGGTTAGCAATTCCTGGAAGCGCTGGAAAGGGGAGATTCGAGGATTGGATAAACTTGATGCTGTAAAAAAGAAACAGGAATATGAAGAACAATTCAAGGAATGGACCGGTATAAATCCTGAGAGAAACCAGAAATATGGAAAACTTCTGGAACGTTACGAGAATGTATATGGCGAAATAGCCCCGGTAAGACTTGGGCAGAGTTATTTTCGTGAAGTTTTTTATGGTGGGGTGGAAAATACATCACTTGCTTCAGGGTTTTCCAAATTGGTTTCTATGGCAGAAAGCGAGGCTTCGCCGGAAGAGATCGATAAGGTTTTGGAATCATTGCGCAAACGTGCTACAGCTTTCTTCAAAAACTATGACCCGGCAACAGGGGATGCATTGGCTGTAGCTATGCTTTCAATGTTTGAAGAGAATGTTCCTGCGGAGTATCACCCTGAAGAATTTAAAAAGATAATGGAGAAGTTTAATGGAAATTATCAAACATGGATAAATAAGATTCGTAAAAAATCATTGTTTATGGATGAGGAAGTTGTAATCAGTTTTCTCAATTCGTTTAAAATTTCTGATGTGAAAAAGATTGAAAAGGATCCGGTTTACAGGTTGGCTCAAAGTGCCGGGGAAACATACGGCAAAATTCTATCTGAGTACAGAAAACTAAATCAGGAACTGGAGAGCTTGCACCGCGATTATATGAAAGCCCAGATGGAGTTTGAACCCGAAAAGTTATTCTATCCCGATGCTAATTTTTCATTAAGGGTATCTTATGGAGAAGTTATGGGTTATAATTCCCGTGATGCAGTATCCTATAAACATTATACTACTCTGGAAGGGGTAATTGAAAAAGATAACCCGGAGATATATGATTATGATGTCCCGGATAAGCTAAAAGAATTATATCTAAAAAAGGATTACGGAAGGTATTCGCAGGACGGGAAGATCCCGATATGCTTTCTGGCTACAAATCATACCACCGGTGGGAATTCAGGCAGCCCGGTGATTGATGCCGAAGGTAACCTTATAGGAATAAATTTCGACCGTGCATGGGAAGGTGTTATGAGCGATTTGATGTTTAATCCCAAACAATGTCGAAACATATCCCTGGATATCCGGTATGCCCTGTTTATTATTGACAAATTTGCCGGTGCGGGATATCTGCTTGATGAAATGACACTGGTGGAGTAGGTGATTAGTAACCAGTAACTTAATTTAATTAGCTAATCAAATAAACAAATCATTACTATGAACAGTGAAATAACTATCCTGGCATTAACAGCAGCATCTGTTGGTTTTGTCCATACTCTTTTTGGCCCTGACCATTATCTTCCTTTTATTGTATTAGCCAAATCGAGAAAATGGAGTTATAGAAAGACCGGTATAATCACCCTGGTCTGCGGACTGGGCCATGTAGGAAGTTCAATTGTGTTGGGTTTAATTGGTGTTGCCTTCGGTCTGGGGATATATAAACTGGAAAACATGGAAGCGGGCAGGGGCGGACTTGTGGGTTGGTTGTTCATTGCTTTCGGACTGGCTTATTTTATCTGGGGTATCTGGCAGGCAATACTGAACAAGCCTCACAGCCATATTCACCTGCATGAAGATGGTGAGTCGCATAACCATTTTCATGAACATGCTGCCGGACATACTCATGTTCACGGAAATAAGAAAATTCCAAAAATGACTCCCTGGATACTGTTTATTATCTTCGTTTTGGGTCCCTGTGAGCCATTGATACCTATTCTTATGTACCCCGCTGCCGAAATTAACATATCAGGACTAATCCTTGTTACATCGGTTTTCGCTGTAACAACAATACTAACTATGCTGGCTATTGTATTTATCACTCTCCGTGGTATTAATCTTATCCCGCTTGGTAAAGCTGAACGTTACACCCACCTTGTAGCAGGAGCGATGATCCTTTTGAGTGGTGTTGCGATACAGTTTTTGGGACTGTAATGAGGAAATGATAAAATGAGTAAATGAGTGAATGATAAAATGAGAAGATGAGAAAAGGTGAGGAAATGAAGAATGTTTGAGGTTTGAATTTTAAGGTTTAAAACATAATCTAAAAGATACTTTAATGAAAAATCCGTCAAGAAGAAAATTTTTACAGCTTACCGGAATTGGAATTGCAGGATCAATGCTTCCGGGGAAAATTGCTAAAGGGCAATTTAATGAATGGAACCGTGAAAATAAATTACCATTTGAACTGGGATTAGCTTCTTACAGTCTCAGAGAATTTGGCCTTGATGAGACTTTGCAAATGTGCACCCGCCTGGGTTTGAAAAATATTGCTCTCAAAAGCATGCATCTGCCTCTTGATAGTGATGAACCTCAAATAAAGGAGGCTGTCTCAAAAGTAAAAACAGCTGGTCTGAATCTTTATGGTGCCGGTGTGATATATATGGCTAATGAAGAAGAAGTAAATCGTGCTTTTGAGTATTCTAAAACAGCGGGCTTAAAAGTTATTATTGGTGTTCCTGAGCATGACCTGCTGCCCCTGGTTGAAAAGAAGGTTAAAGAATATGATATCAAACTGGCGATCCATAATCACGGACCGGGAGATAAACGATATCCCAGTCCGGAAAGTGCTTATGAAAAAATAAAAAATATGGACTCACGGATGGGATTGTGTCTTGATATAGGTCATGCGCAGCGTATTGGTGTTGATCCTTACAAAGCTGCCGAACAATTTATGGACAGACTCTATGATGTTCATATCAAGGATGTTGATAAAGCTGCTGCAGAAGGGCAAACGGTGGAGATTGGACGTGGTGTTATTGATATACCATCGTTTTTAAAAGTACTGATTGAGGAAAGGTATTCAGGGAAAGTGAGTTTTGAGTTTGAGAAAGATGGTAATGATCCGTTACCGGGATTAGCAGAATCTGTTGGCTATGTGAGAGGTTGTCTTGATATGATTAATTGAGTTTATTTGTTTATAAGTTTAGGAGTTGAGAAGAAAAAAATGCGTTTCAGTGTTCCTGGTTAAGTGTTACGAATTAAAAGTTTTTTGCCGACTGACGACTGTGGACTGCCGACTATCAACAGCTTAGGCTATTGGCGCAGGCACCTATTTACAGGGAGCAATATCATCTTTAATAGAATGGAAAGAACCAGGATTTAAGAGAAATGGTTTGATAAATTCAAGTGCTTTATTAAGGTTTTTCTTTCCTTCCGGCGATATATCTTCTTTAAAATTCCACTGGTAACCTTTTATATGAAACAGGTAGGTTAGTGGATTTTTCTTAAATATCTTCTGGCAAATGTCAAGAACAAAAGCGGGGGATACTGCATGCATAGTGAATTCAACCCGGGAGTCTGATGGTTCTACGGTAGAAATACAGAAGTTATCAATTGGTTCCTCGGTAGCATCAACAAACAGCACTATATCATTTCTTGCCATTATATCAGCATCTTCAATATTAAGCTGGTAATTAGAATCAAGCTCAATATTGGTAAGCTTTTTGTCTTCTACCCAGGAACGAATAGCCTCGACAAATCCATTGCCGAGGCCATCATCTTCTCTTCCCGGGTTACCGTATCCGTAGATCAGTATTCCCGGTTTTGAATTCTTCTGATTATTTTCTTTTGCGGTCAATAAGTTGATTGTTTTTATTATATAGTGATATTTCGAGAGGCATTTTCCCAAGTGCATGAGTGGCACAACTCAGGCATGGATCATAAGCACGTATAGCAACTTCAACAGCATTCATCATGGGCTCTGTTATAAGAGCATGACCGTCCATTTGTTCTTTTGCAACCATTTCAACAGCTTTATTCATAGGAGTATTGTTGTTTGTGGTTGAAACAATAAGGTTTGCCATTTCAATCAGGTCCTGGTCGTTGATCCGGTAATGATGGAATAATGTTCCCCTTGGCGCTTCAAGCACACCAACTCCTTCATAAACCTTATTGCCTTTTGTTTCCAGATTATTTTTCTGGAGGTCGGAGTCGTTAAGTAGTTCCTTCATCATTTCTGCAGAATGCAGTACTTCGATGAGGCGTGCCCAGTGAGTGTGCATCGACATATTATTGGGCTTACCTTTGGTATATGCTTTATAAATTTCAAATTCCTTCTGGGCTAGAGGGGAAGGTATAAAGTCAGCGGTATTCAATCTTGCCAGCGGTCCTACCCTGTACCATCCTTTTTCTTTGCCATATTCTGTTAGGAATGGAAATTTCATATAGGTCCACGATTTAACCTCTTCACCGATATAATCGAGATAATCCTGGGGATCAACATCATGCAGTATCTTTTTTCCGTTTGCATCAACTGCCCTTATCACACCATGATAAAGGTCCATAGCTCCGTCTTTCCTGACAAGACTCAGATGATTGGAAGGAAATGCAGCCATGTTATCAATTAACTCACTATTTTTTGACTGGTAGTTCCTGAAAAATTCTATTGCCCCCAGTGACCACTCGATCATTTTATCCACATTAAGCGGATCTTCTCCTTTGAGAAAATGATCTCTTTCTTCAATTGAGAGATTCTTGTTGATTCCCCCGGGGATGGCTCCTGTTCCGTGAATTTTTTTTCCTGCTGTAGCTTTTATTATCTCCTGTCCGAATTTCCTCATCATTACTCCCTGTACGGCAAGATCTTTGTGTTCCATGGCAACGCCAATTATATTCCTGATAGTTGGATCGGCATTAATGCCAAACAGCAAGTCTGGTGATACAAGATGGAAAAAATGAAGTACATGTGATTGGAATACCTGCCCGTAATGCATGAGACGACGCATTTTTTCAGCAACCGGGGTCAGACCATCTCCTGTGCCGGCACCAACTATTACGTCCATTGCTTTGGCTGCAGCCAGATGATGGCTCACAGGACAAATACCACATAATCTTTGAACGAGAACCGGTGCTTCCCAGTATGGGCGACCCTGAATAAACCGTTCAAAACCACGGAATTCAACAATATGTAACCGGGTTTGAATAACATCGTTATTATCGTCCAGATGTATAGTAACCTTTCCATGTCCTTCAACACGGGTTACCGGTTCAATAGTTATCTTTTTTGACATATCTTTTTTCTTAAATTAATCGAATTTTATAACCTCGTAGGGCAACTCCATTTCATTTCCTGTGATCAGTGCTGTTAATGCATTCCAGATTAATTCAGCAGATGGAGGACAGCCGGGAAGAAAATAGTCAATCTTTACAATTTCATGACACGGATATACTTTATCGAGCATCATCGGAATTTCTTCATCATTTGGTAAAATCCCTGATTCATTGTGTCCTTTAACACTTGGTCCGTTCAGGTATGCCTCATCAAGACATTCTTTAATAGGAATAGGATTCCGGTATGCAGGTAGTCCACCCATTATTGCGCATTCACCCACAGATACGAGAATATCACAATTTCTCCTGAAATCTTGAAGAACCTCAACGTTCTCACTGTTGCAGCATCCTCCCTCAATTAGCCCGATATCACATTTCTTGGTAAAATTTTTGATATCATCAATTGGGGATTTATTGAACTCTACAAGCTCAATCAAATCAAATATCTTTTCGTCAATATCAAGTAATGACATATGACATCCGAAACATCCGGCTAGTGCTGCAGTTGCTATTACTGGTTTACTCATAACAAATTATCCTTAAAATTGAGTTTCCTAATATTTATATTCGTTTCCGATGGGTTTATGATCAAATTTTCTTTGTCCAATAGGTGTTCTGAAGCCTTTTTCACGTGGAAGTATTGCGCCAACGGGGCAGATAGCTACAGATTTTTCTGCCAGTTCCTCGCTTAACAGTCTTCCAAGTTCCGGATCAATATGTACTTCTGTATTTTGGCCTCTTCCATGAAAAGCAAAAATACTTCTACCTTTTTCATCTTTAATACCACGGATACAACGTTTACAATGTATGCACCTGTCGTTATCCATTAATATTTTCGGGTTACTGGCATCAATATTCCTTTTAGGGAATTGATAAGTGAACCTGGGAACCATCATCTTAAACCTATAAGCAAGCGCCTGAAGTTCGCATTCACCACTTTTTTCACAAGCAGGACAGAAATGGTTTCCTTCAACGAAAAGCAATTCAATGATCGATTTCCTCATATCATTAATTTCGTCTGTATTATTTTCAATTTCCATTCCATCTGCTACAGGTGTTGTACATGCGGTAGAAAATTGTCCGTTGGTCTTGATTGTACAAATCCGGCACGATCCCTGGGGTTTTACACCTTCGTAATTACATAAAATCGGAATATAAATATCGTTTTCTTTAGCAGCTTGTAAAATAAAAATGCCTTTTTCAGCTACACATTCTTTTCCGTCAATTGTAAAGTTTATTATATCAGCCATTATTTTAAATTGTTTATTTATTAAATATTAGGAATTCTTGATGTTGCCTCACACGACTCACTTACAGCTTTTTCAAGATTAAATCCTGTTTCATATTCTTTTCCTATTTCCAGTTTTTCTTCGTAAAGGTGTCTGAAATTTTTCAGGCTTGTCAGTATTGGATTAGCAGCAGTGTGGCCTAGTCCGCAACGGTTTATTTTCATTAATTTACCCCACTTTGGTAAATCCTCCAAATCTTTTGCCACCCCATCTCCATTAAGTATTTTAAGAAGTTTCTGTTTAAGCAGAGGGGTCATAGCTCTGCATGGAACGCAAGACCCGCATGATTCTTCAATAAAAAACTCTGTAAAATTAAGAACTACATCTTTTAAAAGATCCCTTTCGCTATTAAAAATCAACAATGATCCACCTGTAGCTAAATCGCTATAGCAAAGTATTCTGTCGAATTCTTTGGACCCAACGAGAGAACCTGAAGGACCTCCAATCTGAACTGCCTGAATGTCTGTTGCACCAACCATATCCATAATTTCATTAATTGACAGTCCCCATTCTACTTCATAAATTCCTGGATATCTGCAATCACCTGATATGCTGAGAACCTTTGTTCCTGTAGATACAGGAGTTCCAAGGGAACTATACCATTCACCCCCTTTAAGCATGATCTTAACTACAGAACAAAGAGTTTCAACATTATTTACAACCGTGGGATAGTCGTTATATCCTTTTTCAACCGGAAAAGGTGGACGGTCACGTGGTTCTCCCCGTTTCCCTTCAGCCGACTCGATAAGAGCTGATTCCTCTCCACAAATATATGCTCCTGCTCCAAGCTGGATCCTGATATCAAAATTGAATCCTTTTATGCCTCCAATATTCTTACCAAGGAGGTTTTTCCCCCTTGCTTTTTTAAGAATATTTTCAAGGTAATTCTTAAGATATTTGTATTCGTACCTGAGATAAAGAATGCCTTCTGTTGCTCCTATAGCGTATCCGGCAATCACCATGCCTTCAATTAATAACTTGGGTCTTTCGGTTAGAATCACCCGGTCTTTAAAAGTACCTGGTTCTCCTTCATCTGCATTACATAGAATATATTTCTTGTCTCCTTTGGCCTTACGGCAAAATTCCCATTTCAGACCTGTTGGGAAGCCTGCACCTCCGCGACCTCTGATATTTGATGTTTTAATCTCCTCAATTACCTGCTCAGGAGTTAATTGTGGCAGGTTTTTCTTTATAATTGTTCCGGGATTATAATCATCACTTAATACAGGCCCCATTCTCATAATATTATTCCGGACAACAGATTCTAGATATTCAGATTTGTTTTGCCCGCCACCTAAATATGAAGTATGCATACTTTTCACATCTTTACCGGCACGTATATCCCGTACAATTTCTTTTACCCTGAAAGGAGTGAGATGTATAAAAACATTGCCGTTAATCAGGGCTGCAGGTTCCTGGTCACTCATTCCAATACAGGCAGTGTCAAATAAACCAATAGTTCCATCTTCGGTTACCTCGCCAAACTTACAACCAACTTCGTTTTCGAAGGTTTCAGCGATTTTTTGTCTGCCCATCATATTTGAAATTACGCTATTGTTTAAATATATAGTGTATTTTCCTAATGACTTTTTTGACAGGAAGTGATAGAATGAAATGGTTTGCTCAACATCAACAATAGATAGTCCCAGTTTTTCTGAAATAATACTGACCGCATCATCAGAAATGTAATTCTCGTTGTCTTGTATCTCAATTAGGATATCCATCAACCGTGTTTTATCCTGATTGTATTTACTGATTGAAGAATGTACTGTATTGTTTTCCATAATTCTAATTGCTTGAAACACTGATTACTCTTATTGTGAAAAAATTAACAGCAAAGTAACAGCAATAATATTTATAAACAAATGATAAATGCTAGTTCTGTGTTATTTAGATTTAATCCAATTTGTGCAATATATTATAACTCTCTCTATTCCCTTCTTTCCATCTCAATATGAATCATATTAATTAATAAATTTAAAAGTTTTTTTTGAATTTATCATAGTAAATGTTTGTAAGTATAAAGATTATTTAACAATTTATATGTTTTCTATTTTTTGAAAATACGATACATTCGTTTAGCTTCGCGTTTTAAATCAATCTTAGAAATCCACCTTCTTTGATGGTGGTTATGTTTTTTTTCTTTTTAGAGGGCGGATATTTACTTAATCATACCGATGGACAATGGAACTTATGAAATATCAGTAAAGGGCCTGGTGCAGGGAGTAGGATTCAGACCATTTGTTTACAGGATTGCCCATAACCATAATATTAAGGGAACTGTTGAAAACCGGAATGATGGAGTTAGAATTATTGCCAGGGGTGAAAAATCTGATATTGATCGTTTTATAATTTCCCTGAAAGAGAAAAAACCAATAGCATCAACAATCAAATTGGTTAGTGTTAAACGGATCAGTTCAAAAGGTTATAAAAATTTTACTATTATTAAAAGTAAATCTGATTCAGATGAAATTACCGATGTAAGTCCTGATATAGCAGTTTGTCCTGCCTGCCTGGAGGATATGAAAAAACAACCACACCGGATTGATTATCCTTTTATCAATTGTACTAATTGTGGTCCCAGGTTCTCAATAATTAAAGATTTGCCATACGACCGGGACAAAACTACAATGAATGTTTTTCAAATGTGTGATATATGTGCTGGTGAATATACGGATGTTATGGATCGCCGGTTCCATGCTCAGCCTATTGCATGTCTGAACTGTGGACCCCACTATGAATTAATCTCAAAAGAGGGAAAAACAGATAGTTTTGAGAAAGTTCTTACTAAAACTGCAACGGTGATAAATAACGGCGGGATTGTTTCTGTAAAAGGAATTGGTGGCTATTTTATGGCTTGTAATGCTTTAAACGAAAAAGCAGTGAAGCAACTCAGGCAATCCAAGCTTAGGGAGGGAAAGCCGTTTGCAGTGATGTTTAACGGAATAGAGATACTCAGGGAATATGCTATGGTAAATGCAGAAGAACAGGAATTATTACAGTCGTGGAGACGACCGATAGTTCTTCTGAAAAACAGAAAGGAGCTTTCTTTTAGTGTTAGTGTGGGATTTGATACAATGGGTGCAATGTTGCCATATATGCCGTTTCACTATCTTCTTTTTAGTAAGCTTAATACACCTGTTATTGTTCTGACCAGCGGAAATATCCTGGATGAACCAATTATCATTAATGATGAGGAAGCCTCAAAAAAACTTCTCCCGGTAAGTGATGTCCTGGTGACTTATAACCGTGAAATATACAACAGGGTTGATGATTCAGTTCAACTGGTGGCTAATAACATTCCTCGTGTTATAAGAAGATCGAGAGGTTATGTGCCCGAACCAGTTGATTTAATAATGAATGTAAACGGAATTATGGCTTGTGGTGCAGAGTTGGTAAATACTTTTTGTCTCGGTAAGGGAAGCCAGGCAATTTTGAGCCAGTATATCGGAGATCTTAAGAATTGGGAAACTTATGAATTTTATTGTGAATCGATCGAAAATCAGAAAAAACTGTTTCGTATCGATCCTGCTCTAATAGTTTGTGATCTTCATCCTGAGTACCTTTCTACAAAATATGCTGTTGAATCCGGTTTGCCTTTAGTTAAAGTACAGCATCACCATGCACATATTGCTGCATGTATGGCAGAGCATAACCTTGATGAAAAAGTGATAGGCGTTAGTTTCGATGGAATTGGTCTTGGTGATGATAACAATATTTGGGGTGGAGAATTTTTTATATGTGATCTGGCAGATTATGAGAGAGTTACTCATTTTTCGTATATTCCAATGCCTGGTGGTGATAAAGCAACTCTTGAACCATGGAGGATGGGGGTGGCATATTTATATAGAATATACGGATCAGATCTTTTTAAATTGAATATTCCTTTTGTTAGAAATCTGGATCAAAAGAACGCTAAGGATATAATCCGGATGATTGATAAAAAAATAAATTGTCCTTTAACTTCCAGTACAGGACGGCTGTTCGATACGGTAGCTGCTATTCTGGATGTTTGTACTTATTCAGGTTTCCATGCTGAAGCGCCGATGCGTCTTGAATCTCTTATTGAGGATAATTGTATTGATACCTATTCTTTCAAAATGGGAAAGACAATTGAAGTTGAGCCAATGATAAAAGAGATAGTGAATGATATTATTAATGGGGTTCACGAGGGAGTAATTTCGGCAAAATTCCATAATACAGTTATTTCTATTATTTTTGCTGCAGTAAATGAAGTAAGACAAAGAACCGGTATAAATAAAGTGGTTTTATCGGGAGGGACGTTTCAAAACAGATATTTACTTCAGAAAACAGAGAATAAATTAATAAAGGAGAATTACCAGGTATTTACCCCGGTGGCAATCCCGGCAAATGATGGTGGTATAGCCCTGGGACAACTGGTAATTGCATCAAAAAGGAGGGAATTAAAATGTGTTTAAGTGTACCGGCAAAAATAGTTGAAATCAATGGAGAAATGGCCAGGGTTGCTGTTGGCGAAACAATTGTAAATGCTAGTCTTCAAATGCTTGATGATGTTAAGATTGGTGATTATGTTCTGCTTCACACCGGATTTGCATTACAGAAGATCAGTCCCGCTGATGCAGCTGAAACTCTTGCATTGTTTGAGGAATTAGAAGAGTTAAATAAGGAAATGGACCGGGAAGAGCAGAGCAAGAAAATATGAAATATATAACAGAATTCCGGAATAAGGAAATTGTATCCCGGCTTGCAGATTATATCACCTCCATATCTAAAAAATATGTCAGGTTTATGGAGGTATGTGGTGGCCATACTATGGCAATTCAAAAATTTGGTATTCCGTCACTTCTCCCGGATAATATAGAACTGCTTTCCGGACCTGGTTGCCCGGTTTGTGTTACATCCAATTTATTTATAGACAGAGCTGTAGCTTATAGCCGTCTTGATAATGTAATAATCACTTCATTTGGTGACCTGATAAGGATTCCCGGATCTACCTCATCACTTGACAGGGAGAAAGCAAACGGAAGGGATATCCGGATGGTATATTCCATACTGGATGCCTTGAATATTGCCAGAAAGAATCCTGATAAGAAAGTTATTTTCCTTGGCATTGGTTTCGAAACAACCGCTCCTACCAGTGCAGTAGCTATATTAAATGCAAATGCTGAAAATCTGGAGAATTTCTATCTCTATAGTTCGCATAAGATCATGCCTCCTGCTATGGAAGCCCTGATTGACGAGGGGGTAGAACTGAATGGTTATATTGCGCCAGGTCATGTCAGTACCATAACAGGCTCAGGCATATACAAAGCTATCCCTGAAAAATTCGGTCTTGGTTGTGTTATCAGTGGCTTTGAACCGGTTGATATTTTGCAATCTATTTATATGCTTGTCAAACAATATGAAACTAACTCGCCAAAGGTGGAAATACAGTATAAAAGGGTTGTTATTCCCGAAGGTAATGTAAAAGCTCAGGAAATGATGAATGAGGTTTTTGAGCTTCATGATGATTGGTGGAGAGGATTGGGGGTATTGAAAAACAGCGGGTTTGCTCTGAAAGAAAAGTATAAACGGTTTGATGCGGAAAAAATGCTAAGTGTGGATGTTGAAGAAACGATTGAACCGGAAGGATGTATATGCGGTGAAATACTGAAAGGCATTAAAAAACCTTCTGATTGTAAATTGTTTAATAAGGCTTGCTCACCTGCAAACCCGGTTGGGGCATGCATGGTTTCCAATGAAGGAGCATGCCATGCTTATTACCGATATAATAAATAGGGGAAGAAGGGAATAGAGGGATTAGAGGGATTAGAGGGAAAAATGGAAAGAAAATAGATTTCAAAATCACGTTATATTGATCTATGAACAAGAATTCTGAAAAAGTTATTTTGCTGGGGCATGGTAGTGGTGGAAAATTATCCCACGACCTTATCAGGGATATTTTTGTTAAGCATTTTTCAAATAAAATATTATCCGAACAAACTGATTCTGCATGTCTTCCGGGAGCAGATGAAGGGATTGCTTTTACTACAGATTCTTATGTGATAGATCCAATATTCTTTCCCGGCGGGAATATCGGGAAACTTTCAGTATGTGGTACTGTTAATGACCTGGCTGTGTCCGGAGCAAAGCCACAATATCTGAGTGCCTCATTTATTATTGAAGAAGGCTTTTCTATAACGGATCTTGAAAAAATAGTCAGTAGCATGGCTGAAGAATCACATAAAGCAGGAGTGATAATTGTGACAGGTGATACTAAGGTGGTTAATAAGGGGAAATGCGATAAACTATTTATTAATACTGCCGGTGTGGGCTATTTACCCCGGGAAAATTATTCAATAAGCACCGGACAGAAAATAAAACCCGGCGATAAAATAATTGTAAGTGGCAGTGTTGGAGATCATGGTGTCGCCATCCTTTCTGCTCGCGAAAATATGAGTTTTAGTGTTAACATAAAGTCTGATTGTGCATCTCTTAACAAAATGATACAATCAGTTCTTAGTATATCATCCGGAATACATTTTATGCGTGATGCAACCAGGGGTGGCCTTGCAACGGTTTTATGCGAACTTTCTGAAACAAGGGGACTGGGTATTGAGGCAAACGAAGAAAATATACCCGTAAAGAGCAGTGTGCAAAGTGCTTGTGAGATTTTCGGATATGACCCTCTTTATATGGCAAATGAGGGAAAGATAATTATGATAGTCGACTCATTGGATGTGGATAAAGTACTTGATAAATTGCAACATAACACCTTCGGTAAGAAAGCTTCTGTTATCGGGGAAATAACTGAAAAACACCCGGGCAAGGTAATACTGAAAACAGCTATTGGAGGCACCAGGATAGTTGATATGCTGACAGGCGAACAACTTCCGAGGATTTGCTAAGAAAAATGCTTAATATATACCCAATACTTGTTACTGGTTTCTGAACCCTGAACTCTTTTCTCTTCCTTACTCAACCAGTCACCTTTCTTTTTATTTGACACTAGAAGTAGCCGAATTCATTATACATTTTGCGCAATGCATCTGAAACATCCTGGAAGGAGATAAAGTGTTTGTTGCATCCAACCTTTGAACAGATATGAACTTTCCCGCCTTTTTCCAGGGCAAACGGGATCATAGGAGAACCACATTCTTCACATTTGTTAGGACTTATAAGTTCCTTGTTACAGTGTGGGCAAAAAAACTTGATTTGCTCGTCTTTTGGAAGTTCAATACTGCTTTTATGGTCAAAACAGCCATAATATGAACATAATCTAAACCTTCCTTTTTTTCCGTTTACTTCAATATCTACCTTTATGCTGGGCTTTCCATTGATCTGATCGTATGGATCCATCAAAGACTTCTTGCAATAGGGACATTTAGTTCTGAGTGCAATTAGATTTTTCATTTTACCTCCATAATTTAGTTATAGAAAATAAATTTGATTTTACGAAAAATAAATTAATAAACCAAATACTGGCTGCTGGTTACTGGTCACTGGTTGCTGGTAATTTTGAATTCTTCATTCCTCCTCACTCAACCAACTACTTACCTTTTTCTTTTCATTGTTGCCATAATACCTGATTAAATTATCAATGAAAAGTATTATTTTTACACACTGAATTAATATGATTGTGATTTACTGAAAAGAGAATGATATGCATGAATTATCGATAGCGGTTAATATAGTAGAAATGATAGAGGACAATGCTGAGAAGGAAAAGGCACTTAACGTGGATAAATTTGAAATTGATGTAGGAACCTTATCGGGAGTGGTAATTGATGCACTTGAGTTTGCTCTTGAAGAAGCAGTGAAAGATTCCGTTTGCTCAAAAGCGGTATGGAAGATAAATAAAATAGAGGCTAAAGCTAAGTGCAAGAAATGTGGTCATATTTATAGTGTGGATGATTATTTTTCTCCATGCCCAAAATGTAGGGAGTTTGGTAAAGAAATTCTTCAGGGTAAAGAAATACAACTGAAATCAATTACAATTGAATAAATCATTAACAAAGCCTGCTTAAAAATTATTTTTAATAAATTTGCAAAATAATTTTATTTAATTTTGTGACAAATTTGTGTTGACTCTAAAAAGCGAATAATATGTGTGATAATTGTGGATGCGGACAACCAGGTGAAAATGTTACTTTCAGAAAACCAGGTGAAAATAAAGAACATACTCATTCCCATGGAGGAGTAACCCATAGCCATACACATGGAGAAGATGACCATAATCATCATCATGACCATGATTTCTCCAGGAGTCGTGAAATTGTTATTGAGCAGAATGTTCTTCAGAAGAATGATCTGCTGGCTGAGCGGAACAGGGGATATTTCGAAGCAAAAAATATATTTGCTGTGAACCTTGTTAGTTCCCCGGGCTCTGGCAAAACCAGTCTTCTTGAGAAAACTATCAGGATATTGAAAGATAAATGTTCTTTCTATATAATTGAGGGTGATCAGCAAACCATGCTTGATGCTAACCGTATCGAAAAAGCTGGGGCTCCTGTAATACAGATTAATACCGGAGCTGGTTGCCATCTTGATGCCGATATGATAAACAAAGCGGTAAAGTCCCTTGAGGTAAAAAATAATTCAATTCTTCTGATAGAGAACGTTGGAAATCTGGTGTGTCCCGCTATGTTTGACCTTGGTGAATCTCAGAGGGTTGTGATTGTGAGTGTTACTGAAGGGGAGGACAAACCAATTAAGTATCCTGATATGTTTCAGTCATCAGATATCTGTGTGATCAACAAAACAGATCTGTTACCATATGTTGATTTTAATGTTGAAAAATTCAAGGAGTACGCCTGTCAGGTAAATATCGATCTGATTTTTTTTGAACTTTCAGCAAAAACAGAAAAGGGAATAGAGCAGTGGATACAGTGGCTTCAGGAGAGAGACTGATAGATTAGATATTTTTTTGCTTCAATTGTATGTGAAAAAAAATTGCCTCCAGTTCATTTCCGAGATTTATATTGTTGATTTGAACATCTTCAGGGGCTTTTAATACAAGACTACTGAAATTTAGTATCCCTTTGATCCCAGCTTTTATAAGCAGATTACAAATTTCCTGTGCGGCAATATCAGGGACCGCGATAATACCGATTTTAATTCCGTTTTTCTTAATAATTTCCGTGGCTTTCTCGGGAGGAAGAACAGGCACCAAAGTTTTTCTTTTATGTTTTGACGGATCAATATCAATTGCAGCTTTTATATTAAACATGCTCCTTGAAAAACCCTTGTATTTTATTAGAGACTGTCCTAAATTACCATATCCAACAAGTAATACGTTTTGAGGTGAGTTTTTTTTAAAAATTTTATTTATAGTGCCAATTATTTCTTCAATATTGTAGCCGGCTTTTTTGTTCCCTCGAATATTAAATTTCGAAAAATCTTTCCTGATTTGCTCTGCACTTACACCTACCCGTAATCCCAGATTATATGAATATATAGTCTCAAATCCCAGTTCCTGGAATTTTGTCAGGCAACTACGGTATTGTAAAAGTCGTGTAATATTACTTCTTAAATACATTTAATGTTACATTATTCACAAATAAACGAAAATTAAATAAACTAGCCAAATGAATACACTCTATTTTTAAAGAATAAAAATAAGACATAAAAGCAAGAAAATCAACATAATAGAATGCGATAGTAAATAACCGGAATATGTTATACATCATATTCGCGTACTAAATGTTGTTAATAAAAATAATAAAATATACTTTTATTGTGATTAATATATCATAATATTGTTAATTATACTTAACTGAATTTATATAATGGTAAAACAAAATTCCAGGGCAGTTATTTTTCAGGAAAGAAAAAATTCCGGTCTTGAAAAACTTGAACAGTTTGCCGGTGAATTTCCTGAAGTAAAAGAGGTCTGGTTTGCCACAGACCTTCCACTGAAAGACAAAAAAAATCTTTCAACCAGGATTATAGAGAGCGGGGTGGAAAAAATAATTATTGCAGGGGAAAGCCCTGGAGAATTAAAATCTTTTGTATCTGCTGCTTTAGCTGGTGCAGGAAAAAACCCGGAAGATATTTCCCTGGTGTCGGTAAACGGTACAATGTTGAGCGATGGAGATCTGTTATCTGTATTTAAAGCAAAAATACTTTGTGCTGTAAAGGATGTGCATTTTGAGTTGGCTTCAGATCCTCCGGAGAATGAGGTGAATAAAAAAACTCTTGTAATTGGAGCTGGTATTGCCGGTATTCAGGCTTCGCTTGAAATTGCAAATGCAGGCATAGACGTAACTCTTATAGAAAAGACAGGAACTATTGGTGGTCACATGGCTATGTTTGATAAGACGTTCCCAACACTTGATTGCGCGGCTTGTATTCTAACACCAAAAATGGTAGAAGTCGGCCAACACCCAAACATCGAGTTGCTAACTTATAGTGAAGTCCTTGATGTGTCTGGTGAAGCAGGCGATTATACTGTTAAGGTATTTAAAAAAACCAGACGGGTCGATCTGGCTACCTGTATCGGTTGTGGCGATTGCACAGCTAAATGCCCGGTAAGTGTTCCCAGTGAATTTGATGCGGGAACAACTATGCGGAAAGCAATATATATTCCTTTTCCACAGGCTGTGCCGAATAAATATATTCTTGATGGAGACAATTGTACATATGTGCAAAAAGGTAAATGTGGTGTTTGTGCAAAAGTATGCCCGGTTGAATGTATTTATCTGGATGATAAAGATGAAACCATTGAGATTAAAGTAGGTAATATTATTGTTGCGACCGGATTCAAGACCTTTGATGCTGAAAAAGTAGAGAGGTTTGGTTATGGAAAATACCCTAATGTGCTTACTTCTCTTGAGTTTGAACGCTTGCTTAACGCTGCGGGTCCTACCGGCGGAAGCATTGTATTCAGGAGTAAGGATAAAAAAGGAAATGGGATATTCGAAGCCAATAGCGATAGTCCGGAAAGAATTGCCCTTATTCATTGTGTCGGTAGCCGTGATGAAAACTACAATACTCATTGTTCACGTGTATGTTGTATGTATTCTTTGAAAATGGCACATCTTGTTAAAGAAAAATTGCCTGATGCTGAAGTTAGTGAGTATTACATAGATATGCGGTCATTTGGAAAGGGATACGAGGAGTTCTATGAAAGGATTAAGAAAGAAGGAATAGATATTATCAGAGGACGTACCGCAAAGGTTGAGGAGAAAAATGGCAATCTGGTACTGCGATCTGAAGATATTGAAGGCATGAAAATAATCGAAAAAGAAGTTGATATGGTTGTGCTTTCAGTTGGACTGGAACCCGGTGAGGATTCACAAAAACTTGCAAAATCTCTCAATATTTTAACTGATGATGTAGGATGGTTCACCGAATTAAATTCAACAAACCAAACGGTTAACACTGTCAGGGGAGGGATATTTGTTGCCGGTGTGTGTCAGGGACCAAAAGATATCCCTGATTCAGTTGCCCAGGGTTCTGCTGCTGCAGCACGGGTGATACAGAGTGTCATAAACAGCAAAGTAAAAAGAGGTCTGAGCGATCTTTCTTACAATGATATAGAAACAAAAGTTAATGAACTTATAAGTACGGAGGAATAATTATGAGTACCGTTGTTAATCCGGACCTGAATACAAAACTTGTAAAATTTGGTAATAAGAGTGAATGGAACGAGTGTTACCATTGTGGGAATTGCACTGCTGTTTGCTCTCTTACCGAAGATGAAAATCTGTTCCCGCGGAAAGTAATTCGCCAGTTACAAATGGGTCTGAAAGATAAATTTAATAGTAATATCGATCCATGGTTGTGCTATTATTGTGGCGACTGTTCTGAAACCTGCCCGAGAGATGCAAACCCGGGTGAGATGATGATGTCTGCCCGTAGGTATCTGACCTCGGTTTATGACTGGACAGGTCTTTCCGGACTGTTCTTTAAGTCTGTACCGGCATTGATAATTGCTTTTATATTAGTGGCTGTTTCAGTTATTGGTATTGGTTATGTAAAACAGTTCAATCCTGAATCAGTGATGGAATTCGGACATGTTTTCGAAAAAATGATAATTTTTGCTGTTGTCCTTTTAATATTAATTCCAAATATCTTTCGTATGTTTTGGCTTACAATATTAAAAGAAAAAATAAAAGCGCCTTTTTTCTTATACGTTAAAGGAATCTGGGATTTATTTGTTCATATGTTTACTCAGAAAAAATCCTTAAAATGTGAAAAGAATACTTTTCGCTGGTTTGAGCATTTCCTGGTTGTAATTGGCTATATACTATTACTTGTGGTTACTGTATTTTTTAATTGGTTTTCGACTGAAAATCCATATATAATATGGTTCGGATATATAGTTGGCGGACTAGTGTTTATTATCACGTTTGATTTTATCCTTGGACGAATCAAAAAGAATAAAGAAATAAGTAAATTTTCTCACCCGAGTGACTGGTTATTTGTAATCTGGCTTTTCCTAATGGGATTTACTGCATTTATTGTACGAATTCTCATTGACACGGACCTGATAAGTAATAATTTGTGGTTATACATAGTACACTTAATTGTTATTGCTCAATGGGGTATATTGATTGTTCCATTTGGAAAGTGGACACATTTTCTTTATCGATCGTTTGCAATATATTTTGCAAACTTAAAAAGGGCAGGACTTAACCGTTAAAAAAATAAAATCTTAAAGCAGCAAACAATGGAAGAAAAAAGAATAGGTGTATATGTCTGCTGGTGTGGTACCAACATAGCTAAAATGGTAGATGTTGAGGCAGTTGCAGCAAAAATTGCCAAACTCCCAAATGTTGTTATCGCAAAAGACTATAAGTATATGTGCTCTGATCCAGGTCAGGAAATGATCGTTAAGGATATTAAAGAGCATAAATTGAACAGGGTTGTTGTATCGGCTTGTTCACCTCGAATTCATGAACTAACTTTCCGCAAGGCTCTTGAAAATGCCGGTTTAAACCAGTATATGTTCGAGATGGCAAATATCAGGGAACAGGTTTCATGGGTACACGACAATCGTGAAGAGGCTACTATTAAGGCACTGGACCTGATAAAAGGAGCGGTGAACAAGGTGAGTTATAATGAAGCTCTTGATAAAAGGTCAGTGGAAATTAATCCTGCAACCCTGGTAATCGGCGGAGGAGTTACCGGATTATCAGCAGCCCTGGAACTGGCGGATGCAGGTAATAAAGTTTACCTGGTTGAGAAAGCAGGAAACCTTGGTGGCCATGTCGCTAATATAGACCTTACATTCCCCGGGCTTAACAGTGCTGCTGAAGTGCTTGAGCCTTTGATATATAAAGTAAATAATCATCCTGAAGTGGAAGTTTTCCTGAATACAACAATCGATGAAGTATTTGGTTATGTCGGGAATTTTGAATCAACAATTAAATCAGGGGGTAAAGAGTATGAGTTGAAGTTTGGAAATATAATTGTTGCAACAGGTTTAACTCCCTTTGATCCTGGAAAGATCAGTTCGTATAATTATGAAAAACTACCTGATGTTATAACCTCTCTCGAGCTTGAAAAGATGTTGAAGGAGGGTAATGTAGTTAAGAAAGATGGAAGCGAGCCAAAAAAGATTGCCGTTATCCATTGTGTTGGAAGTAGAAATGCAGATTATCATGAATATTGCTCAAGGGTTTGCTGCCTTAGCGCATTAAAATTTTCAAATCAACTCCGGTCAGCCCTGCCTGAAGCAAACTTATTCCAGATTTATGCTGATATGCGTGCATTTGGAAAAGGATGCGAAGAGTTTTATGCATCTACATCGAAAAAAGATGTTATGTTCCTGATGTACGATCAGCAGTGTGATTTACCAAGGATAAGCAAAGCAGAAGAAGATGCCGGATATGAAATGGGTATTGAATTTTATGAAAAATTATCGGGTGAAGATATTATTGTCCCGGCTGATATGGTTGTTCTGATGGTTGCAATGGAAGCTCATGAAGAAGCTAAGGAAGTTGCTCATGCTGTTGGAATAAGTCTTTGCGGCAACGAATTTTATATTGAAAGGCATCCGAAGCTGGATCCGGTTGCTACTACCACTGATGGAGTATATATAGCAGGTACTTGCCAGGGTCCAAAGGATATTCCGGATTCGGTTTCCCAGGCAAAAGCAGCAGCAGCCAGAATATTAGCATCCATAGCCCGTGGAACAGTTGAAGTTGAGGTTACTACCGCAGTGGTAAATGAAGATATTTGCTGTGGTTGTCAAACCTGCATTAAAGTTTGTCCTTACACTGCAATTAGTTTTGATGAAGAGAAAAATGTTTCCATCGTGAATGAAGTCTTATGTAAGGGATGCGGTACATGTGGTTCTGCTTGTCCTACAGGAGCAATCAGAGCTCGTCATTTTACCGACGAACAAATATTATCACAAATTGAAGGTCTATTTTCAAAGGAAATGCAGGAGGTATAATTATGGAATTTGAACCAAAAATCGTATCATTTTTATGTAACTGGTGTTCATATACAGGGGCTGACCTTGCAGGTACATCCAGAATGAAATATGCGTCTAATATACGTGTTATCCGGGTTATGTGCTCTGGTAGAGTGGATCCGACTTTTGTTCTGAAATCATTTAGGGAAGGAGCAGATGGAGTGCTGATTTGTGGTTGCCATCCTGGTGATTGTCATTATCATGAAGGAAATTACAAATGCCTCAGGAGGTATCATTTTCTGAAAAAGTATATGGCACAGATGGGGATTAATCCCGACCGGCTTAAACTTGCATGGATAAGTGCCAGCGAAGGTAAAGAGTTTGCCCATTTGGCGGATGAAATGGCTGAAACAATTAAGAGCCTGGGTCCATGTAAGGTAAAAGACGAAATGGAAATATTTGATTAAAAAGCAATATTGTTATGTCACAAAAACCAAAAATCAAACTTGCGATATATTGGGGAGCAGCCTGTGGCGGATGCTGTGTATCAGTTCTTGATGTACACGAGAAGCTATTCGATGTAGTTGCAGCTGCCGACCTGGTATTCTGGCCCATTGCTCTGGATTTTAAATATAAAGATGTGGAAGCAATGGCTGATGACTACATTGATGTTACCCTGTATAACGGTGCAGTCAGGAACAGTGAGAATGAACATATTGCCAAACTTCTCAGAAAAAAAACCAAGATATTAGTCGCGTATGGTTCATGTGCGCATATGGGAGGAATCCCTGGTTTGGGAAACTTCTCTGACAGAAAAGGTATTTTCGATAGAGCTTATCAGACAAGTGAATCGACAGTTAATGAGGAAAAAATCAGACCGCAAACTGAAACCGAAATGGCTGAGGGGACTTTGACACTGCCTGAATTCTATAATGATGTAAAGACGCTTGATCAGGTTGTTGACGTTGATTATTATCTGCCGGGATGCCCACCTCAGACAGAAAGACTTGTTGAGGTGTTTATGGCTATTGTTACCGGAGCAGAGTTGCCACCAAAAGGCTCAGTAGTTGGTGCACTCGAAAAAACATTGTGTGATGAGTGTGAAAGAGAAAAGACAGATGAAAAGGTAATTAAAGAGTTTAAAAGACCATGGGAGATTGAGGATGATGGGAAAACATGTTTCCTGGAGCAGGGAGTAATTTGTATGGGTCCGGCAACCCGTGGTGGATGCGGTGCCAGATGTATTAAAGGGAATGCACCGTGCAGAGGTTGTTACGGACCATCTTCCGCTGCTACTGACCCGGGGGCAAAAATGATGTCAGCTATTGCTACTATGATCGATTCGGATGATCCTGAAGAGATAGAGAGTATTCTTGATCAGGTAGTTGATCCTGCCGGTACTTTCTATCGTTTCAGTTTGCCGGGTTCAATAATACGAAAAACAATAGGTTAATTTTATTTTATACAAATGAAACAAATAACAATAGATCCCATAACACGTCTTGAAGGACACGGGAAGATTGAAATATTCCTGAAAGATTCAGGAGAAGTTGAGAATGTTTATTTTCAGGTCCCTGAACTCAGAGGATTTGAAAAGTTTTGTGAAGGACGCCCGGTGGAAGAACTGTCACAGATTGTTACTAAAATCTGTGGCGTATGTCCCGGATGTCACCATATGGCTTCTGGCAAAGCTGCCGATGCTGTTTACGGTGTTGAACCACCTCCAACAGCAAAAAAATTAAGGGAGCTTTTTTATATGGCACATTTTGTACATAGCCATATTGCCCATTTTTATGCCCTGGCTGCACCTGATTTTGTAGTAGGTCCCGATGCGGATCCCGCTAAACGAAATGTTCTTGGTGTGATAGAAAAAGTTGGAGTGGAGATTGGTACAGAGGTTCTGAAACAGAGGAGAATTGCCCAGGAAATACAGGCTCTGTTAGGAGGTCACCAAACTCATGTTGTAATGAATATCCCGGGTGGGGTTAGAAAAGGTCTTACTAAAGAAGAACGGGATGATATTTTAAAAAAGGGAGAGGGATTTGTTGAATTCTCGAAGTTCTCACTTAAGCTGTTTAATGATGTTGTTCTTCAGAATAAGGATTATGTTGACCTTATTTTGAATGGTCCCTATTCCCTGACTCTTCACTCAATGGGTCTGGTTGATGAAAATAATAAAGTCAATTTTTATGAAGGAAAAGTGAGGGTTGTTGATACTGTCGGTAAAGAGCATTGTAAATATGCTGCTGCTGATTATAGGGACTTTGTTGAAGAAAGAGTCGAGACGTGGAGCTACCTTAAGTTTCCATACCTGAAAAAAATTGGATGGAAAGGATTTGTTGATGGTCAGGATTCAGGAGTTTACCATGCCACACCTCTTTCAAGACTTAATGCTGCTGATGGAATGGCTACCCCTCTTGCTCAGGTTGAATATGAGAAAATGTATGAGACCCTTGGTGGTAAGCCGGTTCATGCTACTCTGGCTATGCACTGGGCCCGTTTGATAGAACTTCTTTACAGCTCAGAAAGACTTGTTGAACTTGCTTCCGATCCTGATATTACAGGGTCTGAGTTAAGAACCCCTATAATAAATGTACCCGATGAAGGTGTTGGTATTGTTGAAGCACAGAGAGGAACACTTACACACCATTACTGGACGGACAATAAAGGAATAGTGAAAAAGGCGAATATCATTGTTGGTACTACTAACAATAATGCAGCTATCTGTATGTCTTTGAAAAAAGCTGCCCAGGGACTGATAAAAAAAGGAGTTGACGTTTCTGACGGGATATTAAATATGATTGAAATGGCTTTCAGGGCATACGACCCATGCTTTTCATGTGCTACTCACCGACTGCCCGGAGAAATGCCTTTACAGGTTAACTTCAGGGATAAAGATGGGAAAATTATCAGAACTGTAAAAAGAGATTAATTAGGTTGATAACCGGCAGAAATGATAAGTGAAGATTGTGATAAGAAATTGCTGATATTAGGTATGGGAAGTGAAATACTGATGGATGATGGTGTGGGATCCCGACTGGCTAACAAACTCAAAGAAGAAAACCTGCCACCTGGTTTTCATGTTGAAACATCCAATATTGGTGGATTAGAGTTACTTGAAATTATTAAGGACTATGATCAATTGATCATACTCGATGGTATGAGGGGGGGGGGTGATGTTGGTGATTTGTATTTTTTATCTCCTGAAAATTTCCGAGAAACACTTCATCTGTCAACAAAACATGATGCTTCTTTTCTAAATGCATTGAAGGTTGGTGAGCATGTGGGATACAATCTGCCTGGAAGTATTAATATTGTAGGAATAGAAGTAGAAGAGGACAGGTGTTTTGGCGAATGCTTTTCAGATAACCTGGAAGAAAGGATAGATTATATATATGATGAAATAAAGGAGCTGGTATTTACTAAAAAATATTCGTAGATTTGAAAAAAATTGATTAATTTTTTAAAATCATGTATTTGACATGAGAAGGTTCAATTCTAAAGGAATGTTAGTATTTCCAACACCTGATAAAAAAGTTGCTGTCAGGCAAAAGAAGATTTGGGTTGTTGAAGAAGTATATTGCCAGAATGGACATTCTTTGATTAGCAATCGTGCTGTTTTTAATAATCAAAAAGGAATCTACCTGAAAGTAAAAGGAAATAATAAGGAAGGGTATATTGCCTTGAGTCCTTTCTGTGGTGACAAATCGTGGATTGCTTGTGAAACTGAAATTGAAAATGGTGAAATATTGGAATTCTTTTGTCCTGAATGTAATGTGAAATTGCCTATTTACAGACGATGTGCCTGCGGGGCTAATCTATTTACTATGTTCGCAGATAAGAATGCGGACATGAGAAATTGCATAGGTATTTGTAGCAGGGTAGGATGTCAGGTATCAGAAATAATTCAAGCTGATGAATTGCGTTGTAACTCTTGCCTTGATGCAAAAAAGTAACTCATCACTTCATTACCACATCACTTCATTACCACATCACTTCATTACCACATCACTTCATTACCACATCACCTAATTACCACATCACCTAATTACCACATAACTTCATTACCACATCACCTAATTACCACATCACCTCATTACCACATCACATTTTGATCGTGTAAAAGAAACCTGGGGGAAAGTCATTAGGTTAAACAATATTTATTTTACCTTTAAGCATTTGTAAATAGCTTTTTATGAATAACCTACCGGGTAAAACTATTGAAAGATTAAGTGCATATCGCCGTGTATTATTAAATTATTTAACAAAAGACAGAGATCATATTTTCTCACACGATTTGGCTAAACTTTTGTATATTACTGCAGTTCAGGTTAGAAGAGATGTTATGTTGATGGGATATGCAGGGATGCATAAAAACGGTTATAATGTAAAAGAGCTGATTGCCGGAATCGGAGAGGTGTTGGATTCGAAGGAAGGACAGAAAGTAGCAGTTGTTGGATTTGGTTATCTGGGTAAAGCTATTACAGGTTATTTTGCAGGAAAAAGATCAAAATTGGATGTTGCAGCTTCATTTGATACCAACCATCAAAAGGTTGGTACAAAAGTAAAAGGTGTGAAATGTTTTCATTTTAACCATTTGAAAACAATCATAAAAGATAAAAAAATATCAATTGCAATATTAACAGTACCGCCAAATGTAGCCCAGGATGTAACAAACAAACTTGTGGAAGCAGGAATAAAAGGTATTCTGAATTTCACAACCGTTCCACTCAATGTTCCTCCTGGTGTTTATCTTGAAGAACATGATATGATAACCTCTGTTGAGAAGGTGGCATTTTTTGTAAAAAAAAATGATAAATCGGCAGTCCACGGTCAGCAATAAGTAAATAATAAAAATTATTTTATCATTCACTCATTCACTCATTTCTTTTCTTTCACTATCCTTGTGGCTGAAAAACTAACCAGGCCAGCAGAGGAATCTGCAGTACCTGTAAGGATATTATCCTTTACTGAAGCTTTTATCGGAACTTGTTCATATTCAACCGTTATCTCAAGTGTTATCCCCCCATCATTAATTTCAATATTTTGAAACTCAATCATATATTCGGTTTCTGAAAATTTAAGATAACCTTTTAGTTTATTCTCCTTAATTTCAAAAGTCATGGTTCCTGCATTGTATCCAAATGGAGCTTGTTCGGCAGAGAATTTCCATGTACCTTCATAGGTTTTCATGGGATCTTTGGCATGAAGCAACCCGGGTTGAAGGGTCCATAATAAGAAAAGAGTGAAGAATGAGATAGCAAATCGTTTCATAGTTTCAATAAGTTTTAAATTGTAAAACAAAAATATTTAGTAAACTCTAACAGGCAATTATAACAAAATATTTCTTCTCTTTTAAATATAAATACAATCATTATGTTTATTAAAAAACCACAAGATCCTGTTACCTTTTATCCTCCTAAGCCCTGGCCTTAGTCTCAGCCTTTTTCATCTTATTATCTGACCAAAAAATACCGAATTGGCAAATATTTTATTAGTTCCGTACCATACCCCCCTGAAGTTAGTGTTATCGAAAATGGAGATAATTATTCCGTCACCGGATTTATATATCCCAATAAACGGACTATTTTTCATTTGGTTAAGTGCACTTTCAGGAATATAACCGCTTATTACAGGGGAATCAGTATACATGACAGGATTAGCATAGGGATTATTACTTTTTTCGACAAAATCATTCCCGTTTTTAAATACCGGTAACTTCTCTTTATGGTATCCATATAGTAACGGATGAGACAAATCAGCCTGCGTTTCGAATATTCCTCCGCTAATTCGTTGAAGACTATAATTCTTATTGCGGTCAGCATAATTGTAAGAAGCAGTGCTGTCGGGTTCCGTTCTTTTCTTATATTTTATATTAGCCAGCTTATGACTGGCAATCCAACGATTAGCATTTTTGTAAACAACGAGAGCCCCTCCGTTTTGCACCCACTGTTTTATTTTATTTATAACTTGTTCACTTAGATTTCCATAAGAACCACCGGGCATTATCAGAACATTATAGCGGTTAATATCAATTCTGGTTAACCTGTTTGTTTTAGTGAGTGTCACCGGTATTTGATAGTGTGTATCAAAAAGGTGCCATATTTCACCGGCATCACGGCTACTTACTCCTTCTCCTGCAAGTAAAAGTATTTCAGGTTTTTCGAGGGAAACAAAACTGCCGCTACCCAGGTCAATGCCCGAAGATGTTAATGCTGTCTCTACAGCAAATATTTCAAGTCCGTTTTTGTCTGAAACCTTTTCCAAAAGACCAAAAAGTTCATCAGAGTTCATTTCCTGCAATTGTACCGGTACCAGGATAGTACCATATGAAAAATCTTTTTTAAGATTACCGGATTCAATTCTGAACGGCTTTGTTGCCACCCTGGTTCTTACACCGTTTTTCATAAGTTCGTATAGAGCGCCGGGTGTATGATATTCATCCCATTTAAACAGGTAAGCGTACGAACTTTGTCCACCTGTAACTTTACCAACAGGAAAGGATGGGTTTAATATTTCTTGTCCCAAAATGTTGTCCCGTTCTTTTATTGATGTGATTTCTGTGTAATCAAGGTTAAAAGAGAGGGGCAGGGTCCAGGATGAAATATCATAAAACGTACTGTCAGTAAATTTTGTGATTTTCCTGAATAATGATTCAATCAAACGGTATTGTGGTTGATCTACAGGTACAATAAAGGCTTTTTCCCGGTTAAATAATTTGTTGTCCAGGCGGATATCCTGCTTTATTTCGTAAACTTTTATATTGTGGTGCTTCAGAATATCAACAAAATGAAAAACCTTTCCCCCGTCATTTGTATCTCCAAAAAGATAAGCTTTAACATTGTTGATTTTTGCCTTCTTAATGGCTGATTCGTAAAATTCCTGTTGATATTCCAGAAGTTCTTTGCGGTGCTCAATTCCGGCCTCCAGAGTTGCCAGTGAAACAATGAATTGATTTCGAATAGCGAATGGGAAGGTTCGAATACCAAAATCTGTTTCTCTGGCATGACCGCGAATACTCCCCTGTTCGAAAAGGATTCCTATACCCCCATTGATATCAGGGTATGACGATCCTTTGCCAAAGTAAAAATCATCAAAAACTTCCTCAGAAAAATATAATGATCCAATTTTGTCAAGACCTCGGGCATAATGTTTCGCAATTTTTTTGGTCAGGTAGTAATTTTTTTCCGGGGTTAATGGATTATTTCGACTTAAAATACCTGGTTGGAAAAAAAATGTTGAGTTAGATCCCATTTCATGGTGGTCTGTATTAATGTTAGGCATCCATTGATAGAATCTTTTAACGCGTCCCCGGCTCTCAGGATTTTGCAGTAATAGCCAGTCACGGTTCAGGTCATACCAGTAATGGTTTGTGCGACCTCCCGGCCAGAATTCATCAAACTCAATTGAATTTGGGTCTGTTACAGGAGTATGACTTTTATGCATATTTACCCATGTGGCAAATCTGTTAAAACCATCGGGATTAAGACAAGGATCAATAAGGATAACAGCATTTTGAAGCAATTGTTCAATTTCTGGTCCTTCTGCAGCGGCTAGATAATATGCTATAAGCAGTGAAGAATTGCCTGCACTTGCCTCATTACCATGTACACTATATCCAAGTGTAATTACTACAGGCATTTTATTAATATCACCATTTGTCGATTGAAAAGGATCGGATAGCGCTAAATGTTCCTTTCGAATTTGTTCCAGTTTTTGATGGTTCTCAGGTGATGTTACAACCAGGTGTACCAGGGGACGGTTTTCATAACTTCGTCCATATTCCTTCAGTACTGCACGGTTGGAAAGCCGGGCTATCTCGTTCATGTAACCGATCAGTTTGTCATGGGTAACATGCCATTCTCCCACTTCGTGACCTGTTACTTTTTCCGGAACTGGAATATTTGGATTATACTGAATGTTTTGCGGAAGGAAATAATCCAGACCTTCCTGTCCGTTTGATAACTTAAATAAAAACAGAGCGATAAGAAGAAGAAAATTAATTTTTTTCATAAAAAAATATTATTTTGAAAAGCTATTAAGGCAAAATTGATCCACAAGATAATAATTTATTGGTTGGTATCTATTCAGAGTTAAAAGTTTGGAATGCTAAAATGATTAAATGAGTAAATGATAAAAAGTTTATACTATTGCTTTTTTGCCGACTGCCGACTGAAGACTGCTGAATGAGGGCTTCCGACTGTTGACTGATTAAAATGTTATTAAACAATAATAATACCGGGTAAAATTTGGTATTTTTGAAAAAACAATTTAATTATGATCAATCAGCAATTGATTAATCCACGTAGTATTGTTGTTGTTGGTGGTTCTGAAGATCTATCCAAACCGGGGGGAAAGTTGTTAAAGAATATTCTGGACGGCGGCTACAGGGGTGATATATATGTTTCCAACCCAAAAGCAGATAAGATACAGGGAATAAGGTCGTATAAGAATTTGGATGATCTTCCTGAAGCTGATCTTGCAATATTAGCAATTGCAGCGAAATATTGCCCGGGTACAGTTGAATACTTAGCTAAAAATAAAAATACAAGGGCATTTATTGTGCTTTCTGCCGGATTTAGCGAAGAGAACAAAGAAGGTGCCATTTTAGAAAAAAAGATGGTAGATGCTGTAGACCAGGTGAATGGATGTCTGATTGGTCCAAATTGTATAGGTTTTATTAACCGGAATTACAATGGAGTATTTACTACTCCGATCCCAAAGCTGGATCCTGCCGGATGTGATTTTATTTCCGGATCAGGTGCAACAGCTGTATTTATTATGGAGGCAGGAATACCTAATGGTTTAACTTTTTCCAGTGTATATTCAGTAGGCAACAGTGCCCAGCTTGGTGTTGAGGATGTATTAAAATATATGGATCAGAGTTTCGATTCGGAAACCACCCCCAGGGTAAAGTTATTGTATATTGAAAGTATTAATAAGCCACAGATGTTGCTCAAACATGCATCTTCACTTATCAGGAAGGGATGTAAGATAGCTGCAATAAAAGCCGGAAGTTCTGATGCCGGTAGTCGTGCTGCATCATCTCATACAGGTGCATTAGCTGGTTCAGATACAGCCGCAGATGCTTTGTTTAAAAAAGCGGGAATTGTCAGGTGCCATAGCCGGGAGGAACTTACAGTTGTTGCCTCCGTATTTATGCATAAAGAATTGCATGGGAAAAACATTGCCGTTATAACCCATGCAGGCGGACCAGCTGTTATGCTTACAGATACTCTCTCGGAAGGAGGAATGAGCGTTCCTGAGATTAAAGGAGGCAAGGCTGACGATTTACTTAATAAATTGCACCCCGGATCATCCGTGGCAAACCCGATAGATTTTCTCGCAACCGGTAATGCCGAACAACTCGGATTAATTATTGATGCTGTTGAGAACGATTTTAACCATATAGATGGTATGGTAGTTATTTTTGGCAGCCCTGGATTATTCCCGGTATATGATGTGTATAAAGTGCTTCATCGAAAAATGGAAACATGTAAAAAACCGATTTTTCCGGTATTGCCTTCAATAATTAACGTGAAGGATGAAATAAAAGTTTTCTTGTCGAAAGGGCGAATCAATTTTCCTGACGAAGTAGCGTTAGGGAAAGCATTATCCAAAGTGTATTTTACTCCTGAACCGGTATCGGAAACAGAGATATTTCCTGCTATGGAGCAGAAAAGGATCAGGGAAATAATTGATAATGCAGAAACTGGTTACCTGGAACCTGAAAAAGTTCAGCAATTGCTGGATGCTGCCGGAATACAACGTGTGAAGGAAGAGGTAGTTGATACTGAAGCAGAAGCTGAAAGAGTTTCAGAAAGATTGGGTTACCCGTTGGTAATGAAGGTGGTTGGACCTTTGCACAAATCGGATGTTGGAGGAGTAGTTTTAAATGTGAAAAGCAATAAAGAGGTTCGTAAGGAATTTAAAATAATGATGAAGATCGAAGGGGTGAAAGCAATATTATTACAACCTATGCTCGAAGGGATTGAATTATTTGCCGGTGCGAAGAAGGAAAATAAATTTGGTCACCTGGTTATGTGCGGACTGGGAGGTATTTTTATTGAAGTTTTGAAAGATGTTCAATCCGGTCTTGCTCCATTAAGCTTTGAAGAGGCAAAAGGGATGGTTAGAAACCTTAGAGGATTTGGAATTATTAAGGGAGCGAGAAAACAAAAAGGAGTTAATGAAAAACAATTTATTGAATTAATTACCAGGGTGGCAGCACTGGTGGATATTGCTCCTGAGATTAATGAGATGGATCTGAATCCGGTCTTGGGAACACCGGAAAAAATAATTGCTGTTGATGCCCGCATTTGTGTGGAAAAGTAAATATAAAGAAATATAAAAAATATGAAGAAGAATACACCAATTGACCACTCAATTGTTTCAAGGTTAATAAAAGAGAGTGGCTTACCGGGTATCGGAACCGCAACAATCCGTGAGATTGTCAGGTTGGTAAACCGGATTGAGGAAGCAACAGGCGAACGGTTTATCAGGATGGAGATGGGAGTACCCGGATTGGAACCGGCTCCTGTGGGTATTGAAGCAGAGATAGAGGCTCTTAAAAGGGGGGTGGCTTCAAAATATCCTATGATTGAAGGAGTGAAAGAACTCAAAGAAGAAATTTCCAGGTTTGTGAAATTGTTTGCAAATATTAATGTGGATCCGGAAGGTTGTATCCCAACGGTCGGTTCAATGATGGGGGGTATGGCTACGTTTTTGGTAGCTAACAGGAATGATCAAACCCGTGAGGGGACTCTGTTTATCGATCCCGGGTTCCCTGTGCAGAAACAACAGATAAAGATATTGGGTCATGCTTTTCGCTCGTTTGATGTTTACAATTTCAGGGGAAAAAAGTTGAGAAATAAGCTTGAGTCATATCTGAAAACAGGCAAGGTTTCAACTATTTTGTATTCTAATCCAAATAATCCTACCTGGATATGTTTTACTGAAGAGGAGTTGCAAATTATCGGAGAACTTGCTGACAAGTATGATGTTATTGTAGTTGAGGATCTGGCCTATTTTGCTATGGATTTCAGGCAGGATATGTCAAAACCCGGTGTTCCACCATTTCAACCAACTGTAGCTAATTACACTGATAATTATCTTTTACTTATTTCAAGTTCCAAGGTATTTAGTTATGCCGGACAAAGAATTGGCATGATGGTTATTTCTGACCAACTGTTTAACCGGAGATACCCTGATCTGAAACGGTACTATAAATCAGATCAGTTTGGATATTCAATGATATATGGTGCTCTGTATGCGCTTTCGTCAGGAGTATCACATTCGGTACAATGGGGGCTAAGAGCTATTTTGAAAGAAGCAAATGAAGGTAGATTCAATTTTGTTGAGGGTGTTAAAGAGTATGCTGTGAGAGCCGGAATAATGAAAAAGATGTTTACGGATAATGGGTTTAAGATTGTTTACGATAAGGATGTGGATAAACCTTTGGCAGACGGATTTTATTTTACTTTTTCATATCCCGGTTTTACCGGTGCCGGATTACTGGAAGAATTACTTTATTATGGCATTAGTGCAATATCACTCGAGATTACCGGGAGCGACAGGATTGAAGGTGTGAGGGCTTGTGTATCCCAGACAGGAAGCGACCGGTATAATGATCTTGAATACAGGCTCAAACGATTCCATCAGGATAACGAAGGATGATGAGCTGAGTGTTGAGGCCCCCCATAACCTTAAACCTCTTAATGAATAACGACCCTGTTTCTTAACAGAGAAATGAATGACGATTATCATGCAATATTTTTAAGGTTATTTTTATCTTTGAGGCCTTACAAAAAAACATAATCATAAAATGGCAAAAATAAAAGGTGCAATTGTAGTTGATATTGACAGATGTAAAGGGTGTGAACTTTGCATTGAGGCATGTCCGACTGAAGTTATTTCACTTTCCGATAACGTAAATGATAAAGGTTATCATTATGCCTATATGGCGATTCCGGATGCATGCACCGGATGTACTAATTGTGCCATTGTATGTCCTGACGGTGTAATTACTGTTTACAGAAAAAAAATATAGAATTATTTAATCATTAAATATTCCTTAAAGAATATGGAAGAATTTGTTTTAATGAAAGGAAATGAGGCGATAGCTGAAGCAGCTATTCGCGCGGGAACTGACGGTTATTTTGGGTATCCTATTACCCCGCAATCGGAAGTGATTGAATATCTTGCTGCTGCCAAGCCTCATGAAAGAACGGGAATGGTATTGCTGCAGGCTGAAAGTGAGGTTGCTGCTATCAATATGCTATATGGAGGTGCAGGTGCCGGTAAAAAGGTTATGACATCATCATCCAGTCCCGGAATAAGCCTGATGCAAGAGGGTATAAGCTATATAGCAGGGTCTGAATTACCTTGCCTTCTTGTAAATGTGGTTCGTGGTGGACCCGGGCTTGGTACTATTCAACCATCTCAATCGGATTATTTCCAATCGACAAAAGGAGGGGGGCATGGAGATTATAACCTGATAGTTCTGGCTCCTGCTTCAGTTCAGGAAATGGCCGACTTTGTAAGTCTTGGGTATGACCTGGCTTTTAAGTACCGGAATCCTGTTATGATCCTGTCAGATGGTGCTATTGGACAAATGATGGAAAAAGTGAAATTCAAACCACAACAACCAAGGAGTAAAAAATCACCCGACTGGGCTACAACAGGAAAAACACCCGACAGGGAAAGAAATATAATTACGTCATTGGATCTGGATCCTGCAAGGCAGGAAAGGTTTAATAATAAATTGCAGGCTAAATACAAGGAAATCTGCAAGAAGGAAGTGAGATATGAAAAAATACAGTGCGATGATGCTGAATATCTTTTTGTTGCTTACGGAACAAGTTCACGAATATGCCAGAAATCAATGCAGATGGCAAGAGAAGAAGGAATTAAGGTTGGTTTATTCAGACCAATAACTTTATGGCCATTTCCATATAATGAGATCTTGGAGATGGCAGGGCAGGTGAAGGGAATGCTTTCTGTGGAGATGAGTGCAGGGCAGATGGTTGAAGATGTAAAACTTGCTGTTGAAGCTAAGGTGAAAGTTGATCATTACGGTAGAATGGGAGGAATAATAGCCTCTCCTGAAGAAATTGTCGAAGCATTAAAACAAAAAATTATAGGAGGATAGATACATGTCTGAAAATTCTATTACAACAAAGGAATTGATCAAAGAAGAAAACCTGGTTTATCGAAAAACCAGACTGCTTACTGATGATGTGATGCATTACTGTCCGGGTTGTGGTCATAGTACAACTCACAGACTCATTGCTGAAATCATTGAAGAGATGGATATACAATCTGAAACTATTGGTGTTGCTCCGGTAGGATGTTCTGTGCTAATGTATAACTATATGGACGTTGATATGCAGGAGGCTGCACATGGTCGTGCTCCTGCTGTTGCAACAGCCATTAAACGTCTTCTTCCCGAAAAAGTTGTTTTTACTTACCAGGGAGACGGTGACCTTGCGGCAATTGGTACAGCAGAAACAATACATGCCTGTAACCGTGGTGAAAATATAACGATGATATTCATTAATAATGGGATTTACGGAATGACAGGCGGACAGATGGCACCTACAACGCTGGTAGGTATGAAATCGTCAACAACACCATATGGACGGGAAGTACCCCTGATGGGGAATCCGATTAAAATGACTGATATTGTAGTAAATCTGCCGGGTACTTATTTTGTTTCAAGACAATCGGTGCATACGCCTGGCAATGTAAGAAAAGCCAAAAAGGCATTAAGGAAGGCATTTGAATACCAGGCTCTTAATAAAGGAACTTGCTTTGTAGAGATAGTTTCAAATTGCCCATCAGGATGGAAAATGACCCCTGTGGAATCAAATAAATGGATGGCTGATAATATGTTGCCCTTTTATCCACTTGGAGATATGAAAGTTCCTGAAAAATAGGATTAATCATTAATAAAAATATATAAATCATGACTGAAGAGATTATCATTGCAGGTTTTGGCGGACAGGGTGTGTTATCTATGGGTAAGATCCTTTGTTATTCTGGCGTAATGGAAGGACAGGAAGTGAGTTGGATGCCCTCATACGGACCCGAAATGAGAGGTGGTACCGCTAATGTTACGGTAATTCTGAGTGATGAAAGAATAAGTTCTCCCATCATAAATTCATTCGATACAGCTATTATTCTTAACCAGCAATCAATGGATAAATTTGAGTCTACAGTTAAACCGGGTGGCTTGCTTATATATGACGGAAACGGGATAACAAGACATCCCGAAAGAAAAGATATAAATATATACAGAATTGATGCAGCAGAGGAGGCAACAAAAATGGGATCCACCAAAACTTTTAATATGATTGTTCTTGGTGGTTACCTTAAAGTTAAAAAGCTTTTCAAATTAGAAAGTGTTATTAAAGGTCTCAAAAAATCATTGCCTGAAAGATACCATCACATGATCCCTGTTAACGAAAAAGCGATCCACAGGGGAATGGAAATTATTAAAGAGGTAGCAACTGTAAATTAAATCCCACATAACTACCTAACCACCATCTTTTTCACAACAACACCCTCTCTATTCATTAACCTGAAATAGTATATACCGGCAGACAAATAATCCAGCTCAAATTCTTTGCTGAACCTGTGACCTGCTTCTATCTGTTCAGACAAAATAACCTGTCCCTGGAGATTTATAAGTTGTAGTTTCAGATCAATATCCCTTTCCCCGTTATATACCAATCTGAATTTACCTTCATTTGGGTTTGGATAAATTTGAATATCAGATAATCCCGTTTCAACCGGATCAATTCCCGTAGGATCATCAGAAATGTAAATATCATCAAATGCAATTCCATCGTTTTCATAACCGGAGTTAGATGCAAAAGCGATCCGGAAGGTTACAATAGGCTGATTAATAATACCGGTAAGAGCATGTGAAACAGTAACCCAACCGTTACTTCCATAACCCCATTCATTATCACCCGACCAGCCGGCTGAACTATTCAGATCAAACCCGAATCCCTTTTCGATCGAATATATATATGAACTATTGTACCAGCTATTATCATCTTCGTTTGTCCTTAACGTTTTCCACGGATCAGTACCTTGTTTATATTGCAGATTTGCTCCGTCATAGAATCCTTCAGAGTACCACCATATACTAAACTCAATTTTCGGGAAATTAAGAGATGAGAGATCAAATTGTGGACTTGTAACATAAGAAACCTCATCCGGGTTATAATCACCGGTAAGGTTGGTAACCCATGCATTTGTTTCTGATGCTGCTGAGTTAATTGTTTGTCCTGCAGAGGGGATCCCATGTTCCCATGAAGAATTAGTGCCTCCAGTGCGCCAGCCACCGTTGCCACTCTCGAAATTCTCTGAATATGGAAAATCGGAAATTATAAGAATACCTGCTTCACTTACAGTAATAATCCAATCCTGTGTTGATTCGTCTTCGGCAGTTACGGTATAGATAACAGGGTTTGTAAAATTATTGACAGTTACTCCGCTAACCTGATCGACACTGTTTATTGTTATAGAAGCTTGTGATGAGATACTAAAGGTAGCTACCAGGTTTGCCAGGTTAGTGCCATAAACAACGTCTATATCAACAGTATTATTTACATCATCAATAGTTGCTTCACCTGTTTGTTCAGCAAAACTAAAAGAGAGTATATCATTTTCACTATTTAGAACTGACGGTACCGAAACATTGACCGGCCTGGAATAGAGGGTTAGATCTGTGGCAACTGTGTTTGTTATTTCGCAGGTATAAGCTCCTGTATCCGAAAAGGCAACAGGATTGAGAGTATAAGTACTGTCGATAGAAATACTTCCAATATTGGTTCCATCCTTTTTCCATTGGTACCGACTACTGGCACCTCCTGTTGAAACAGATATTGTATAACTTGTTCCAACATAAACAGTTGTATCAATTAATTCCCCGACACTATCCTGGGGTGAATAGGTATATGTAGTACTTGCAACACCGATATTGGGTTCAATATCTTTGAATGTGAATTGGTTATTTTGAATTTTCAAATCATCCAGAGAGTCAAGAGAAGCAAGATTTGGCAGATCTGTAAATTGGTTATTATGCAGGCAAAAAGTTTTCAAATATGTTAGATTGCCAATTGCTGCTGGAATGTAGCCTGAAAGTTGATTGTCATTAAGTTCCAGATTTTGTAAACTTGTAAGATTTCCAATTTCAGTAGGAATTGAACCTGTAAGCTGATTATTCCAGAGTGACAAACCTTGTTCCAGATAAGTAAGATTTCCAATTTCAGCAGGGATAGAACCTGCAAGTTGATTGCTTGAAAAATCCAAAAAAATCAGATTTATCAAATTACCGATTTCAGTTGGAATTGAGCCGGTAAGTTGATTGTCATGAAAGTCCAAATTGCCCAAATTCGTTAAATTGCCAATTTCAGTTGGAATAGAACCTGAAAGTTGATTGCTGAAAAGATACAAAACGGTCAAATTTGTCAGATTACCAATTTCAATTGGAACAGAACCGGAAAGTTGATTGATGAATAAATCTAAATAAGTCAAATTAGTAAGATTTCCAATTTCAGTTGGAATTGAACCTGATAAATTATTGCCATGAAAATTCAAGTCTGTCAAATTTATAAGATTTCCAATTTCAGTTGGGATTGAACCAGAAAGATTATTATCAAAAAGACTCAAGTTTGTCAAATTCGTCAAATTGCCAATTTCAGAAGGTATAGTTCCAACCAAATTGTTATTTTTTAAGTCAATTTGAGTAACCCGGTCACCTGAAACAGTTATCCCATACCATGTCGAAACAGGTCCTGTAAGCCAGTTTGTTTTATCTGTCCAGTTTGCACCGTCAGTACTATCGTAAAGGGCAACCAGGACGAGAGAGTCTTTCTGTAAAGGAGTATAATCAACAAAAACATTTACCGGACGGCTGTTAAGGGTTAGATCAGTGGCAACTGTATTGGTTATTTCGCAGGTATAGGTTCCCGAATCAGGAAAGGCAACAGGATTGAGAGTATAAGTACTATCGATAGAAACAGTTCCAATATTGGTTCCATCTTTTTTCCACTGGTACTGGCTGCTGGTACCTCCTGTTGAAACATACATTGTATAACTTGTTCCAGTATAAACAGTTGTATCAATTATTTCCCCGACACTATCCTGGGGTGAATAGGTATATGTAGTACTTGCAACACCGATATTGGGTTCAATATCTTTGAATGTGAATTGGTTATTTTGAATTTTCAAATCATCCAGAGAGTCAAGAGAAGCAAGATTTGGCAGATCTGTAAATTGGTTATTATGCAGGCAAAAAGTTTTCAAATATGTTAGATTGCCAATTGCTGCTGGAATGTAGCCTGAAAGTTGATTGTCATTAAGTTCCAGATTTTGTAAACTTGTAAGATTTCCAATTTCAGTAGGAATTGAACCTGTAAGCTGATTATTCCAGAGTGACAAACCTTGTTCCAGATAAGTAAGATTTCCAATTTCAGCAGGGATAGAACCTGCAAGTTGATTGCTTGAAAAATCCAAAAAAATCAGATTTATCAAATTACCGATTTCAGTTGGAATTGAGCCGGTAAGTTGATTGTCATGAAAGTCCAAATTGCCCAAATTCGTTAAATTGCCAATTTCAGTTGGAATAGAACCTGAAAGTTGATTGCTGAAAAGATACAAAACGGTCAAATTTGTCAGATTACCAATTTCAATTGGAACAGAACCGGAAAGTTGATTGATGAATAAATCTAAATAAGTCAAATTAGTAAGATTTCCAATTTCAGTTGGAATTGAACCTGATAAATTATTGCCATGAAAATTCAAGTCTGTCAAATTTATAAGATTTCCAATTTCAGTTGGGATTGAACCAGAAAGATTATTATCAAAAAGACTCAAGTTTGTCAAATTCGTCAAATTGCCAATTTCAGAAGGTATTGTTCCAACCAAATTGTTATTTTTTAAGTCAATTTGAGTAACCCGGTTACCGGAAACAGTAACCCCATACCATGTTGAAACAGGTCCTGTAAGCCAGTTTGTATTATTGGTCCAGTTTGCTCCATCGGTACTGTCATACAGGGCAACCAGGGCGAGGGAGTCAGTGTAAAGATCAAATGGTATAACTGCACTGATCTCATCTGAAAAATCACTCTCATTTTGTTCGGTATCTAAAGCTGTGATACGGTAAAAATAGTCCTGTCCAATTATCAGACCTGTATCTACATAAAATGTATCCGGTGGGGAAGTTGAAATAACGCTGTCAACCAGAGTAGTCGCCGGAGATAATAAATCACGGTAAATATTGTATTGATCCAGATCAGGTTCAATATTCGGATTCCACCGGAGTGTGACCTCCCCGGCACCGGCAGTGGCAGAAAGGTTTTGAGGTATGGCAGGAGGTTTATCAAAGGCAAAAGCACCTATATCGTTCCGGCTACCATCAGGATCATTAAACTGCGAACTTGGATCACCTGCATCAATGGCAGGCGATCCCTGGCGAAGTTTATAATCGCCATTAATTCTATCCACAAACATCGGGTCACCATCGATATTGTTTTCACATTCGGCAACTCCGGTATTCAATGTGCCGGCTGTGTAATAATCCGTTGTTCCTTCATCACGATAAAGACCGGACCCATTGGCATAAAATAAGTTATACCATACTTTTCCAGGATCAATCGTAGTTCCATTCTCATATATACCATATCCCCCATTCAATGAAAAAATGTTGTTAAAGATTGAATCAGGTGTTCCAGAGGAAATATAAATTCCTTCTTTAATATTATCTGATATAGTATTATTGATTATATCTGGGCTGGATGAGGTAATACGAATTCCATAACCATAAAGATTACCTCCACTGCCAGTATTACCAAAAATAGTATTATTTATGATCCTGGGATTGCCAGCTTCATAACATTCAATCCCTCCCTTAGTATTCATTGATATAATATTATTAACTATCCGAGGCGAACTTGATGATCCATAAATATACACTGCACCATCATAATCTGAACTATTCAATGTAATGTTATTTCCCATGATTAGGGGAGACCCATTTTCAATATATATTCCACCTCCATCAGCCTGACCACTACTATTTTCTGAAACTATATTATTTAAAATTGTAGGCGAAGAATTATTAACATAGATACCTCCACCATCGCAAGAAACATCAGTATGATTATCGGTAATCTTGTTATTCATTATCTTCAATACCGAGCCAGCAGAAATATAAATTCCACCTCCAGAAGAAGTAGTATTATATCCATCCCGTATTGTAAATCCCTCAATTTTTGTAATCGAATCAAGAATACTAACACATCTTATCACCGTGTTGGTGCTATTTGCATCTATAATGCTAATATCTATACCTGCTCCGACCAGCGACACACCATCCTTCATTAAAATAGGAAAGGTCTCCCCTAATGTGGGATTGTATGTCCCTGCAGCTACATAAAGTGTATGCCCTGTTCCTGTAATCTGGCCTAAACCGTAGGTGATTGTCTTCCATGGACTAACAGAAGACCCATCGTTTGTATTATTGCCTACTGTGGCATTCACATAATAATCGGTTGCTCTTACCAGAAAAAAGCAGGAAGTTGCTAATATGATTAGAAGAAATATTCTTTTCATAACTATGCGAGTTGCTAATACCATTAAGTAGTCGTACCTCGAACTGAAGCCCGCCCGAACGACGTTCAGTCGGGCGGGTCGGAGCACGACAGGTTCAAGTTCGTAGTACGAGTTGCTGTTTCCAGGAATTATTCGTACTCCCCTTACGAAATTTTATTCTTCTGAATTACCCTTACACTTATCAAGTAATGCAAAACAAATGGTCAACAACAAAAAACTATTTGCTACATGGAAATAGTTTACTGCATGATTTATAAACAAAAACTCAGGGCTAAACAGAAAATCAATAATACCAAGAAACATCAGGACAAGAGCAATTATCCCGGATATCCAGGCGAACAAGTTTAGATTTTTCATTTTTTACCAGATTTAATGTTAATAATCTAAATATTTTGTAGTAAAAAAATAATCTGAAAATTAACTTAGCCTGACTGGGTAAAATCAATAGTTGAGATTTCTCAACTATTGATTATTCCTACGTCAGCAGAAAAATTCATAGAATTCATGAATTTTTCAGGTTAGATCACAGATAACAGGTAATTCATTAATAATCTGCATAAATTACAACAATTTATACAAAATCCCAAAAACTATCTAGTCAAACCTTAAAAACAAGTTACAATGTTGATAACTAGTTCATAACATCTTTCAATGCGTTTCTGAATTTGCAAGCAAATACGTATCTTAGTGAAAAAGCTTGCAGATATGGTTAGAAAACAGGA
>Ga0307992_1000114_pt1 | contig 50906 bp, 35 predicted proteins | sample EllFjometagen133_FD_203162 | JGI IMG/M metagenome (GOLD analysis project Ga0307992, IMG submission 203162) | Marine microbial communities from Ellis Fjord, Antarctic Ocean - #133 | ecosystem: Environmental > Aquatic > Marine > Unclassified | place: Southern Ocean | collected 2014-10-08
ACATGTCTGATGAAATTTTTGTCATGGATAGATTAAATAATAGGCCAAGGAAACGTCTTGGATTTAAAACACCTAATGATGTATTCTTTGGGAAACAAGAAATTGCACTTACTGGTTGAATTCAGGACTTAAGGTTAGTGACTATTCGTGATCCCAAAGATAGAAGCGGAGACACCCCCATCATTTTTGAGGAGAGTATTGGGGAAATAGCTGATCTTGTCTTGCGGCAAATGCGGAAGGATCTTCATGTTGGGAATTTTAAATTTCCCTGGTGGAATAGAAAGAATATTAGCGATGAAGGATGAAAAATGGAACCCATGACGTTAGTCGGATTAATTTCCCTAATCGCGTCAATAGCATCATTAGTATTAGCTATAGTTGCGATTTGGTTATCATTAATGTTTTATTTTAAATCTAATGAAGCTTTTCAAAAAATAAGTGATGTGTCCAAAGAAATTTCATCGAATGTCGATAAGGTTGAAGATCTGTTTAGCAAATTATATACAGACACCTTCTCGACTTTGAAAGATACAATGACAAGCATGGGAAATTACATCTGGGGAGAAGACCAAGTGGGCAAGGGCAAGGAGAACCCAGTAGATGTAATAGTTGATAGAAAAGCTGAAGCAAGAATTTCTGAACTTAATGATGAAATAGACAAACGCTTATCAGTAATAGCTTCTGAAGCAGCTGCATCAGGCAGTGTAGCAATTACTAAAGCAAGGAAGGGAGTCCGAAATTTCATCGCAGAGTCTCTAACCGAATCAAGATTGCTTGAGCAGAAAACGAAGAATGAAGCTATTGAAGAAATCCTTAATAAAAGTTTACGAGAAGAACTATTATTTGGGAAAGAATTTCAAGTGGCTAGGCTCCTGATATTGGCAGCAGATCGCAAAATGGAGATACGGGAAGTAATTGACGCTATAAAGCGCATGTCTAGAAAAGGTCTTTTTGAATTGGATTCAAACGAAATAACTGATCCTGGCCAATACATTAGAGTGAGTTAGCCCATCCATTAGATAACGAGTATCATTCACCAACATATTTTTGCGTGAACAACTGATGATTAATTGAATAAATCTTTCATTTAAAGTGCCAAGATGTTCCAAGATGTTCCAGGATGTTTCATTAAAAGTGCAGATGAGATAGCCGAAATCGCGGCGCACACGTCGCGTAATTACACTCACTTACATGATTAATTCAAAATTTCCGGTTTCTTCCATTAGACATGCACCCCCCTAATTATATCGACGCGCATTTTAAATGAAACTTTTTTGCATTTTAAATGGACATTCCATTTATCAACACGCATTTTAAATGAAAGAATAATACTAAGGGGCAAATTATGAGACGAATTGATTTATATATTAGTATTCTGGCTTATGGTCGCGACAATGTGGGTAAATCAGTCAAATATTCTGATTTATTAAAACACTTAACAAGTCTTGGTTATAAATATGATGAGTTTTCAGTACGACAATTCTTTGCCGATTTATTCATTGATAAGCAACGCCCAGACTTAAATGATCCATCGCATAAATTACCTGATACGGGAGAGTATTATCTTAAACACCAGGGTTATTTTAATCTTTTGGAATATACAGAGCTTACAGCTGCTAGGAGGTCATCGACATTGGCAACATGTTTTGCCACTCTTGCGATTCTGATCTCAATCGGATCGATGTTTTTTTCAATCCATTTTTCTAAAAAACAATTGGAACAATCCACGAAGACGAACACCACAAGAATTGAACAAATGCAGTTTACAATAATTGAAGAAAAGTTAGAATCACTAAACAAGGGTCAAGATTCGCTCTTCCAATTTCTTGGGGGGGGGCATGAACATCAAGCCAAGTAAGAGACATATAACAAAGGTAGAGCTGACATACACTAGGGAGAGTATCGACGAGCATCTGGCTATTCTAGTCATCATCCCATAGTGACGTATTTAAACCCTGTTTAAACGGCTCATAATTGGCAATTAAAACCTCTTTAAATTCCATGTCGCCATGCTTTCGCTCGATCCCCTGACGTACAACTGACTTCATCCAATATCCCTGGAACAGATCCCTGGCCTCCTGGCAGTCATCATAGGTGAGTAGCCATTTCCCCTCCATCTCAGACAGAACATCATATAGCATGAGGTGATCGAACTTGAGATCATAGTCATGAACATGAAAGTAGAGTGGATCGCAAAAGAAGAAGTTTCCAGGAGCATCATACTTGCTCACTAGCTCTTCAAATGACAGATGCTCAAAGCCAATCAAAGCTTCCTGGATTCAGATGAGAACAGATGGGCATTCCTGCCAGAGGATATCACTGCAGAGATGGTTGTCCAGGACCCCAAGCATACCGTGATTGCTATTCACCTGGAGATCTTCAGGGGATAAAAAAAGCCCTCGGAATAAAGGCGTGGTTTGCTGCTTTACCAATGATAAGACAATAAAAACTTATAATTGGGCAAAAACCTAGATCACACCTCAGCATTGACATTGCTGGATTCCGTCCTACCTTAGCATAAATATACATTATATGGGGTTTGAAATGAGGATGACTAGATGAGTGAGGTAAATGAAAGCACTGTGGGCAAAAGTGTTCCATCCAAAGAAGCCCCTATAGATGTAAATCAAGAAAACGAAAAATCCGAGCAAGCTTTTCGAATATTTAATAGTGGTATTAAAAGGGCAGAGAATTTATTAAGTATTAATCTTACCTCGACCGAAGATACGCTATCAATATCAGAAGATAAACTTGAGGATTCCTATCGTGCTGTTATTGTTCTGGGTATTTCAGCACTAGATGCATATATCAAAACTTTTTTAATTGTAAAAATAAAAAAGAGCCTTCTGGAAAGAAACCTATCCAGAGACCTAAAAATCTATATTAAAGAAGAACTGTTTTCTAAAGATGAACTGCACCAAGTTGTGCTTGAAAATAATTTCTACGAGAAGGTTGTTGCAAAATTTGATCAAGATTTTGAAAAACGATCTTTTCAAGGACAAAAATCAATTGATAAATTCATGAAGCTTGCTGGATTTACCCAAGTTTTCAAGCAAATCGCAAATAGCGCTGATAGAAGTGTAGACATTCTACTCAGCTCAATTGAAGAATATACCCAAAGAAGACATTTGATAGTCCATTGTGGAGACCATGATTTAACACAGACAGAACTTACAGAGAATAAAATTAAAAAAGAATACGCATCAAAATGCATTGATTTGGTCAAATTAATTGTAAAAGAAATTCATAAAATAAGTCAATCCAAATGAATCAATTAATAGTCATTTATGAACAAAAAGAAAAAGACTCAAACAGTCTGAACGATTTTATACTGCGTATCAAGGGATATAAATATTACGCATTCCCAACGAAAAATTCTTGCATCATCTGGACTGAAAATTCAGTGGTCAGTGTTCGTGACCATTTAAACACATTTTTGAAATCTGGAGATAAACTATTTGTTTCGAAAGTTTCAGCTCCGGCGGCATGGCTAAACTCAGTAAGTCAAGATACTACAGATTATATTAAGTCTAATTTAAAGGAGTAAATTAGCACAAATAACTTCGCCTGAGGATGATTTACCCTGAATGTATTGGCAAACGAAAAACCCCCTCGGAATAGAGGCCGAGGACTTTAACTGATAGAGGCGTGGTTTGCTGCTCTACCAACGATAAGATAATAAAAATTTATAATTGGGCAAAAACCTAGATCACACCTCAGCATTGACATTGCTGGTTTCCACTCTACCTTAGCATAAATTCACTATATATAGAATTGAAATGGGGATTTTTTCATGAGTAATATACTCGAAACTCTGCCTACTACAGAAACCATCGCACGAATTCAGGAACGGTTTGTTTTACTGGATACGAGATTTGATTCAATGCTAGTATCAATGCAAGCTGACTCCGCTTTGCAGATTCAGAATGCTACCGATGCATTTCAAGTACCATTGAATCAGGGACAAGTTGAATTGTACCTTGAACAAATTGGGAATATGCAATTTAATCATTGGGTGGGATTAATTGGCGTCGCCAGCCTTTTATTGGTGATTATTCTGGTAGCATTAGGGTGGGGTGAGTACAAGACAAATATCTCTAGGAAAACAGTAACGTTACTAAGTAAACAAACAGAAAAGCAGTTGAATGAATTAGATAATAAATTCAATGCGAAGGTCTTAGAATTGCAAAAATCTCAAAAAATTGCTGAGAAAAAGCAGATAGTGAGAATTGAACACGAGGCCTTAAGGGTCTACGTACATTCAATTGCAATGCAAATTTTATCCTACAGAACCCAAGGTGAGTTGATACTTGCTATTCAGTATTGCGGTCTTACTCTTCATTTTATAGGGACGTTTAAGAATCCAGCTGTCTACTTTACGCAGGATATCTTGGGTGATCTAAAAAAGTTACTAGACCAGGAAATGATACTTCCATCAGATGTAAATAGCCAAATAAGTGTAGAGTTAAATGAGGTTGAGAAAAGAGAGCCAAAGGTGATTGCAGAAATCGAGGAGATTAGAGCCTCGCTTGCGAAAAAGAAATTGAGTAAAACAAAAGAAGATTAGGTGTCCCACCCGCCCCAGAATCATTTGCTATCCGGTTCCAGAGCAGCTTCCTCATTTTGAGACTCTCTAAGGTTTATAGAATGGATCTGGCAACCAATCATGAATTCAATTCCAACCACCGGCATAAAGCTCCATCGGTTCTCTGTTGCCATTGCGCATGGCTTGGATCTGAGCCAGTGTATAATGCTTGTTCAGATGCTCACGACAAAAGTCTCTGATTGAGTCACGTTTAATACCAACATACTTATAACAATCAACTTCAGCACGTTTTGCTTTCTCCACCAGGGCTGATCTGCTCTTTGCCATGATCTGGGTTTTACACCACGATTTAACTGACTCATTGTGTGTCATGGGCAACCAATTTAAAGATAGATACCAGAGGTGATTTTTTCTAAGTTCGACGACGATCATGATTTCGGGATCATCATGAATTGACATCGAGGTATTGAAAAAACAATTACTTGCTCAGGAGTACTTGCAATCCAGCACTAGCTGGACGGGAATTGCACTTTTACTCATCTGCGTTTCAATCTCAAATTTTCTGCTTCAGCACAAGGCTCAATTATAATGATATCCCTGATGTGGTATTCATGTCGTGGGAATTATATGGGACTGTCTGAATAATAAAACTTGATGAAGAATCGCGGTTATAGCCTGGTCGAGGTCGTTCTTTCTGCAGTACTACTTTCCGTAGTCGCTGTGGGATCATACCAGATCTATTCACACGTTCGCTGGGAAGCTGACAAGGGGATGCGCGACCAACTCGCCTGGACAAACATAGCGACCCGCATGGCTATCGCTGTGGACTTAGACTATTTCACAATTCAAGATAAAATGCCTGAGTTTTCGGTTCCCATTACACTCAATGGCCTTCAGGGCTATAGAACCACGACTGTGCGTGAGGTGGATGATCCTTTTGATGGTGTGGCCCCCCAGGATACCACGCTTCCAGATTACCTTCGTGTCACTGTCAAATTCGCCTGGTTTTCACCAGATGATTACCGGGATAGCCTTGAAGTGAGTATATCAGAAGAACGTGGTTGGGCGTATTAAGTAACAAGTATTCTTACCCGATCTAAAAATCAGAATTATTGGATATAAAAAAAGGCGAGGAATAAATCCTCGCCTTTTTCTATCAGGGCAAGCCCTAATAGAATGGACTTACTTGATGTAAGCCATTTGATGGTTTTAGAATATCCACCGGCTTGCAGGTGATATAAAGATATAGATATATAAGGGTCTCAATGTTTCGTTAATTGTCCGAACCAAACCCGCATGGAAATTCCCGTCAGGGGAGCATACTTCGGATTGAATTTGAGCTCGGAAACAGGTGTTCTCCCTGAGAAATCATGGAAGTATCCTAACTCAACACCCCAGGTCTTACGAAAATTCATTCCATAGAGCAATCCAAAGAGATGAACTTTGTCACCCCAGAAACCTGAAGTGATGTAGTTATAACGTAGACCGAGATAGCCATAGTTGAAGATATCAACATCGGTTTGTTTAAAGACCTTGCCATCTCTCCGAACCGTCTTCGTGCGATCTTTTCGGGAAACATTGTAGTAGGTTGCTCCAAAAGAACTCTGTTCTGCATAGGTTGCCGCAAAATTCATAGTGTGTAATCGGGAACCTTCATCTCTGAGGGTAACTGTTGCATCCACACCGCTTCCGTGAATGGGGAGCATCCCGATTCGCAGGCCTGCATCCATTTTGGGTCCCAAACCTTTTCTGAAAACAAATTGTGGGATCATATTTTCTACTGAAAGAACGACACCCTGATAGGTCTCATCCGGTTTGAGCGGTTCGGGAGAAATCACAGCATGGGAGGTACAGGAAACTGCAAATGCGGTGAGAAGTATACAGAAAAAGTAATATTTCAAATTTTTGAACATGTCCATGAATTTCCCCGCAGGGAACATTGATGACAAGACATTTGTTCCCCATTTATGCCCCATTTATGCCCTCCCGCATGACAGAATCCATGCTCTTTATGAAAATATATTTTGATAAAGATATTGATTGAACAATAAAAGCTCAGATCTAGCAGAACCCAGTCTCAATGAAGCAAACTGTTTTGGACAACCATGAAGTAGGTTAGATTATCAGCATGGATACTAAACAAGCAATAGTTAAAGACTGGATATTCCGCTATACCGGAGTTGAGCAAGAGGCTTTCGGTGATAGAATTTTACTTACAAATTTTAAAAATTATGTGGAGAAGTTTGCCCAACGATTCGATGTACCAATCTATGGTGCAGATCGCTCCATGATTGTTGCAACCAACAAAGAAGGGTTGAGCATTATCGATTTTGGGATGGGTTCGCCCAATGCTGCTACCATCATGGATCTGCTTTCAGCCATTGATCCTTATGGAGTACTCTTTTTGGGCAAGTGCGGAGGACTAAAGCGGTCTACCGATCTTGGGCATTTTATTCTTCCCATTGCAGCCATACGAGGTGAGGGTACCAGCGATGATTATCTCCGCCCAGAAGTACCAGCAATGCCCAGTTTTAAGATTCACAAATACATCTCTCAAATCCTGGTTGAGAAGAATCTTGACTACCGAACCGGTGTGGTTTATACCACCAATCGTCGGGTCTGGGAACACGATGAAAAGTTCAAAAGTTACTTAAAAGAAACTCGTTGTATCGGAATTGATATGGAAACGGCTACCATCTTCATCACCGGTTTGGCCAACAATATTCCCCGGGGTGCACTCCTCCTGGTGAGCGACCTTCCCATGGTACCAGATGGTGTCAAAACCGAAGCACTGGACCAGAGTGTTACCAAAAAATACGTTGATCTACATTTGGATATTGGAATTGAAGCCATGACCCATATTGCTGAACAGGGAGAGTCAATCAAGCACTTCTCGTTCTAATCTGGAGCAGGTAGCAAAGCAACACGAATGTCTCGAATTGGACGAATTGACACGAAGGTTAGTTAGGGCAAACAGCTTTTTCTGCAGAGTTAATTTGTGGCGTTTCGTGGATATTGGTGCTATTTGTGTCTACAACCAATTGAATTCCATCAAATACTTGTTAAGCAAATAATTAGATCAATTTTTATGTATGGTCGGGTACGCTCGCTTGTTTTGCAAGGTGTCAAAAATGGAAAATTTGTGAAATTTGGAAGTTAGAAGTCGATGACTTCTGGTTTTGAACGATTGCCGTGAACATCGCAATACTTGGTTGGTGCGGTTCCTGGCAAGAAAACTTCACGCTCTGGCGTGCAATATTGAGTAGCCAATTTGTGAGTTTCAGAACAGACATTCACAAAGATGACTGACTCCTCGGGAATTTCGAATTCCTGGCGGTCCCAATCCAGACTATCATAAACAGCTTTCATATACTGTGCCCAAATGGGAACTCCCAAAGCTGATCCAGCCATACCGGGACCCAGACTGATAGAGGGAGAATCCATACCTACCCAGACAGCCGTGGATAAGCGGGTGGTAAAACCAACATACCAGGCATCGGTAAATCCCGTCGTGGTTCCAGTTTTCCCACCGGCTGGTTCGTGAAATCCAAATCTGGTCCTGGCACCGACTCCCGTGCCGCGATTGGCCACGGTTTCCAAAAGGGATAACATGACGTACGAGGTACCACGACCCAGAACTTCTTTGCGATCTGGATTATAGGTGCGTAAAACACCACCAAATCGATCCTGTACAGAAAGAATTCCCGTTGGTTGGATCCAGATTCCCAAACGAGGATAGACGGCATAGGCGGCCGCCATCTCGATAGGGCGAACCGCAGATGCACCCAATGCCAGTGCATCACCGGGATACAGATATGAGGTGATCCCCATGGCCCGTGCTTTTTCAACAACTGCAGAGGGAGCAATGAGCTCCTGGATGGTCCTGACAGCAATGAGATTGAGAGAGCGCCGGATTCCTTCACGCATGGTGGTTTCCCCACCCATACTCAAATCATAATTTTTAGGACGCCAATCCGTGGAGTCGTTCGCACCCAATTTGATGACTACAGGTTGATTCAGAAGAGTTGTCGTCACTGGATAGCCATTGTCAATGGCTGCTGTGTAAAGAAAAGCCTTAAAAGCTGATCCCGGTTGACGTTCCATCTGAGTCGATCGATTAAACTGAGATTTGCTGAAATCTTTACCGCCAACCATGGCTTTAATCTCCCCGGTCTCCACATCCAGAGAAATCAGCTGAGCTTGTACGGTCAACAGGTTTTCAATTCGGGGTGTCATCTCAACCGAATCCAAAATCATTAAGCGAACCGTATCGACTGTAAGATCAATATTATGTCTCTCCAGAATATCTGCCAGCGCCTTAGAATTATTAGCCATCATGCGGGTGTCAAAAATAGCCTGGACTCGCTTCAGTTCTTTGGCCACCACCTGATTGGCGATGGTCTGCAAACGGGTATCAAGACTGGTGTAAATAGTCAGGCCATCCCGATAGAGATCAACACCTAATTCATCATCTTCTTTTTCTAGCTGGCGTCTTACATATTCACCAAAGTGTGGGGCTACATTGCCAACGTCTACACTATCGGGTACATAGGTCTCAATGGGAAGTGATTTGAAATAGTTTCGCTCCACAGCATTGATGGCTTTTTCACGAAACATGTTGTTGATAACCACATTGCGAATATGCTTGGACCGATCGGGGTGAGTGATAGGTGAATAATAGGCTGGTGAACGCAACAGCCCCACCAAGATGGCACCTTCGTCCAGGGTGAGGTTTTCAACCCGTTTGTTAAAATATTTACTGGAAGCAGCCTGAAGACCATAGGTTCCATGTCCGAAATACACAGTATTCAGGTACATGGTCAAAATCTCTTCTTTAGTGAAAGTATGTTCTATTTGAACGGCCGTAATCAGCTCACGAAGTTTACGCAGATAGGTTTGCTTAAACCCAATGCGAGCATAGAGACTTCGAGCCAGCTGCTGGGTTAGGGAAGAAGAGCCACCATGAATTTCTCCTGTTACCATGTTCAGGGAAAGATTATAGACCGTTCGGAATAAATTCATTCCCCAATGACGGTAAAATCGCTGATCTTCAGTTACAATAAGCGCTTTTTTTACATGGGGAGGGATTTCATTGGATTTGACCAATGTTCTTTGGGTCGTGAAAAGCTCTTGAATAACTTGGTCGTCAGCAGAAACAATGCGGGTGATCAGATCTGGATCATAGCGTTCCAACTCATCCAGGGAGGGCAGATCCTTGGAGAGGTAAAAGAGCGAGGTGAAAATTCCTACAACAAAGGCCAGCGACACGATTGAGGCGATATACAGCCTGCGCTTAAATTTCTGTTGACTACCCCTGGCTTGGAACTGTTTCATCATATCTTACAATTATAAACTTATATGCCTGTCTTGTTCACACGTTTTTGAATGAATTGAGTAATATTTCACCACATTTTGTCGCTTCTCTTGCGGATTGAGTCTTTACAGGTCAAGATTTCTTAATATCTCAAGCAGAAGCTCGACCAGACCAACTAAAAAACAGGATATTGCACAAGCTCGCTTTACTACTATATTTTTTGCTCCACCGCTAGAATAGCTGTTCAGGCAGATGATCAGCCATAAATGATAATTGTTATAGGGAAACCCCTTTTATGTATACGTTTAGAGAATATGATCACGATAAAGACCTTGAAGCCGCTAAAAGAATCTGGCAAGAGGTGCATTGGATCGAGGATAGTTCTGACGATAAGTCCCTGGATGCTTTCCTCAAAGTGGGCCGATCTCTGGTGGCTGAGTTGGAGGGCAGTGCTGAATGTCTGGTCACTGCAAATGCAGGTTATCTGAGGTATCTCAAAGAAGACTTGCCACTTTCAATTGTGACATCAGTAACAACGAGCAGAATTGCCCGGAAGCAGGGTCTGGCGAAGAAGCTGACTGCCCGGCTTATTGCCGAAGAGGCTGAAGCAGGTGCCATCGTCTCAACCCTGGGAATTTTTGAGCAGGGGTTTTATGATCAATTGGGGTATGGAAGTGGCAGTTATGAGCATTGGATGAGTTTTGATCCAGCTGACATTAATATCGATCAGAAGATCAGACCACCTCAACGCTTGAATGGGAAAGATTGGAAACAAGTTCACCAAGCACTTAAAAATCGAAAACGACAACACGGGGGTGTCACTATACTTCCAGAGCAACTTGTGAAAGCCGAATTAGCCTGGTCAAAAAAGGGCTTTGGTCTGGGGTATGCTGATGGACCAAATGGTGAATTAACTCACTATTTTTGGGGAACCAGCAAGGATGAGCATGGTCCAGTTGTTATATACTCCATGGCATTTCAGACCAATGAACAATTCATTGAATTAATGGCTTTGCTCAAATCACTGGGTGATCAAATTCGACTTGTAAAAATGAGAGAACCCGGTGGCATACAGCTTCAAGATTTGGTTCAAACCCCTTTCAGGTATAGAATAGTGACTGAGAAATCAAAGTTCGAACATATCAATAGAGCTTCAGCCTACTGGCAAACCAGAATATGCAACCTGGAAGCCTGTATTGCTGCGACACGTTTAAATTCAAGATCCTTGCGCTTCAATCTGGATCTAAGTGATCCCCTCGAAAAGCTCATCGATCCAAAAATGACCTGGCGGGGTTGTGCTGGCAAATACACCATCGAATTGGGTTCAACATCCAAGGCAACTTCGGGTTTTGAAGCGGGTTTGCCCACCCTGGTTGCTGACATAGGAACCTTTACCCGTTTGTGGCTGGGAGTAAGGCCAGCCACTGGTCTGTCCATTACCAGTAATTTGAGTGGTCCTGCATCGCTCATCAAAGACCTTGATGACGTGCTCTGTCTTCCGGATCCCCATCCAGATTGGGATTATTAAGCAGGCACGTTTCAGTGTAAAATCTATATGGAACTCAGGGTTGCACCAATCTGATAAACAACTATATTTTTGGTACATTCCAGAGTTGAGAACAAATGGGAGCGATCTGATGCGACGTAAATATTTACATCTGAGTATTATCATTTTTGCCATTCTGTTGAATGCCTGTAGTTCACAGAAAGTAGGCATTTATGATGATTTAAATAAAGGCAAAATGGATAAGTCATTTGATAAATACATGGGGACTCCCTACAAATGGGGTGGTACAGAGCCTGGTCGAGGAGTGGATTGCTCGGGATTTACCTCAGGAGTATATCGGGATCAGGGCATTATCATACCACGTACTTCCAGAATGCAATACACCGTCGGCGATGAAGTATCCCGGGATGAACTTCAATATGGAGATCTGTTGTTCTTCGATACTCTAGGCAAGGGGGTCAGTCATGTTGGTGTCTATACAAAGAGCAATAAGATGATTCATGCCAGCTCCAGCACTGGAGTGACAGAAGTTCCCATGGGTACTGATTACTGGATGAAGCGCTATATCGGGGCACGCCGTTTGACTGGATCAGATTTACGCTCTGGTGAGGTTGGTGGAGAGTTTCATTTGCTACCCAAGGCGTATCCAATTCGAGTTCGCAGACTCATAGACGTTCCTACTGCAGATGTTATTGATAATCGATTTATTGGTCTGGATATCCAGAATGATGCCCAGGGGAACCTGAGAGTAGCAGGCGCAGTGAGCATCTGGAATCGCTGGGAGTTTGGAGCAGAATTTCAGGTCAATCAATTCCTCGGTCACAATATGGATGATTTTGGATTTGAATTGCCCTTCGTAAATACCAAGTTTCGCCTCTTTGAGCAAAAAGGGAAGTTTTTACCTTCGTTGGCGATTGGAGCTGAAAGCAATAGCAGGTATTGGACAGTGACTACCGATACCAATTCGGTTGAAGTCATTGAAAATCGCTGGAGCCCGCCTCGCAATGCCTATGTGGTCGCATCATATAAATACGAACGGTTCAAAAAATTGCACCTTGGTCGTGGTCGGATAAGTGGAGGTATGGCAACCACAGATCTGTTTGCCTATCATGATAAGTCAGCACACTATGATGGAAATGATGATACTTTTTTCTTTCTCGGTGCCGAACAGCAAATTTCCCGACGACTTATGACCACAATAGAATTTGATCATCTATTTTTAAAAGATGTTGGAGCCACTTGGAATATGGGATTCCAGTTTGCCCTGAACAATTCCTCAAGCATCGCCTATACCTGGAGAAATATTGGTGCCAAGGAACGTTCACTGGAACGCGCCATGCAGTTTAGTTATATTCTCGAATATTAGATTGGAGTTGAATGATGCCTTTTCGCTGGAGACCTGATGGAAACTTTGTTAAAAATCTGCCAAACACGCGCCGTATTATGCCGTTTCTTATGCATGGACGGATGGAATCAGCGGTTTACTACGAGCAGCATATTGAGGTGGAGAAGGCCTGGAAATTTGTAGAAGATTTCTCAAAGGAAACCGGGCTCAAATGCAGCATATTGCATTTGCTTATCTGGAGAGCTGCACAGGTATTAAAGCAACGACCCAATTTAAATCGTTTCGTGGCCGGAAGACGTATCTGGCAGCATGATGGAATCTGGATCAGCTTTTCCATGAAAAAAGAGATGAATGATGATGCCCCCATTGTTGTGGTCAAGAAAAAAATTGACCCGGACTGGACTTTTGAAGAGACGGTCAGGCAAATCCAGGGGGGTATCAAAAAGGGACGTGAAGGCTCTAAATCAACTTCTGACAAGGAGATGGATCTGGTTTTTATGATGCCCATGTTCATGGTTAGCTTTTTTACCTGGTTGGTGAAAACCCTCAATCATTTCGGTTTGCTACCTCGATTCATGATTGATGGAGACGAATTATATGGAAGTCTTTTTGTGGCAAACCTGGGGAGCATTGGTTTACAGCCGGCCTATCACCATTTATATGAATGGGGAACTATTCCAATTTTTATGGCTCTGGGTGCCAACGAGCCACGTATGACTCTTGATGAGCGCGGTCGACCCGCCGTAAAAGATATGATGACCATTAAATATAGTTTTGATGAACGAATTAATGATGGGTTCTACAGTATAAAGGCTCTAGAATTATTAAAAAACTTGGTCGAAAATCCTGAGATGGTTTTAGAAATGGAACCAGATAAACCGCAGTCAGATGAAGCCCTGGGTATTTAGTATTCAATTAAAGGCTGCCTAATATGAACATTGGTTTCCTGCACCCTGGCGCCATGGGAATATCCCTGGCAGTCTCAGCTCAGGCAACGGGTCACCAGGCCTTTTGGGTACCCGATGGTCGTAGTAAGGAAACTCGGGAACGAGCAACTTCTCACAATCTTTCAGAATCAAATACCCTGGCGGATTTGTGTGATATATCGGATATCATCATCTCGGTTTGTCCCCCTCATTCAGCCGTTGAGGTTGCGCATCAAATCCTGGACTGTTCCTTCAGGGGCATCTATGCTGATGTCAATGCCATCTCTCCTGAAAAGACGAAATCCATTCACCAATTAATGAATTTAAAGGATATTGAGTTTGTGGATGGCGGCATCATCGGAGGACCTGCCTGGGAGGCAGAGAGTACCTGGCTCTATCTAGCAGGCCAGAAGGCAGCTGAGGTTGCGACCTGCTTTCACGGTGGACTACTTGAAACTGAGCTCATGGGACCTGAAATCGGCAGAGCCTCAGCCATTAAAATGAGTTTTGCAGCATATACCAAAGGATCTACCGCCCTGCTCTGCGCTATTATGGCAGCTGCTGATGAGATGGGAGTGCGGGAGGACCTTGAAAAACAATGGGCCCGTGGTGGCTCCGATTTTGCCGAACGCACTCAAAATCGTCTCCGCCGAGTTACAACTAAAGCCTGGCGGTTTTCGGGAGAAATGGAAGAAATCGCAACCACTTTTAAATCGGCAGGATTACCAGAAGGATTTCATCTTGCGGCTGCAGATATCTATAAGCGACTCTCAGAGTTTAAAAACGCTGACACATTGCCTGAACTTCAAGAAGTTCTGCACGCTTTAAAAACAAATGATAAATAAATTATCACACAAAACCATTTTTGATGTCCTTTGGGGAAGTATATGAGTCAACCTGATTTGAAACCGGGGAAACCATGAGAAGCATGAGAGATCATCGACTGCACCATGTGTTTGCTGTTCTCCAGGCGCTTCTCGTCACTTTCCTGTGGTCCACCTCGTTTATTATTATCAAATGGGGTCTGGCGGATATTCCCCCCATCACCTTTGCAGGATTGAGATATTTCCTGGCTTTTCTGTGCTTTCTGCCCTTCATCTTCAAAAAGAAATATGTTGAGGAAATAAAGAACCTTTCCAATCAGCAGTGGGGCAAGCTGGTGCTTCTGGGATTTATTTTTTATACCCTGACGCAGGGGACTCAGTTTTTAGGTTTATCACTTTTGCCAGCAGTGAGTGTAAGCCTCATGTTAAACTTTACACCCATCATGGTAGCCATCATGGGTGTTGCATTTATCAATGAATTCCCCAGTCGATTACAATGGTTCGGGACTGCCATGTTTATCATCGGGATCATATTCTATTTCTTCCCCATTTCATTTGAAGGTAATCAGGGACTGGGATTGATGGTCATGGCCTTTGGTGTCCTGGCGAACTCTAGCGCAGGAATTCTTGGGCGGGATATCAATCGTCAGCGAAATATCAGCCCCGTTGTGATCACTTTCATCAGTATGGGTGTGGGTTCTATCATATTGCTGGTAACGGGTGTCTTATATACGGGAATTCCGACAATCGGCACTCAAAACTGGATATATTTGATCTGGCTGGCAGTGGTTAATACAGCCTTCGCCTTTACCCTATGGAACCATACTCTGCGGTCCATCAGCGCCATGGAGTCCAGCATCATCAATGGCACCATGTTGATCCAAATTGCCATTCTTGCCTGGTTTTTCCTCGATGAAAAGATAACGACTCAGGCAGGAATAGGCATGGGGATTGCTGCATTGGGGGCCACACTGGTACAGCTCAAGCGCAGCAAGACAGAAATTGAGTGAGTAAGCCAGGACAAGCATGAGTATTGTGCATAGGAGTTCTATTAACTACATTCATCCACATAATTACGATTCCGAAAGACGGTTCAATTTTTTAGAAGATGAGTGTTCGTCAATTTGAAAACAACAATGAGGATGGCTTGATGCAGCATAGCAATTGGCAGTGCCCTAAATGTAAAAACAACGAATACGAAACGGGTCAGTTTGCTGCTACAGGTGGTGGCTTTTCAAAAATATTTGATGTCCAAAATAAAAAATTTACAACAGTGACCTGTATGAACTGCAAGTACACAGAGATTTATAAATCCGAGACAAGTGCACTTGGTAATATTCTGGATTTATTTACAAGTTAGTTCCGGTCTATGAGTTTTAATTTATGCTTTGGGATAAAGACTCTATATTGAATATATAAAACCTATTTTGCTTGAGAGGAAAGCATGGATATAGTAAACATATTTGTAGCAGTAGTTTCAATCGGCTTGTTTATAATTCTTGCATATAAAATATATAACAATACGAAACAGATGCGAGGCACTGAGAAAAAATCAAGCACTGACAAAGTTGAAGACTTTATGCATGGTTTTATTGATCAACCTGCGTTGTGGGCCAAGCTGGCTAAAGGGATAGCAGCAAGCACTCCTGATGAAGAAGTGCGTATGTCACTCATGGTGAATGCAGCTTTCCAGGGCTTCGAATCCCAATGTGAACAGGCCGTCGCTGGAACCCTTGATGAGAACGAAATTTTAGCGCTGGAGGAGGGGGTGCATAGAATATGTGCCATGCCAGGCGTGAAAAAATATATGGCTGATTTAAAGGCTGAATTCTCACCACGCTTACAACTGATCATCGATCAAAAATCGTAACCAATATCCTACCATAATTTTGCACATATTGTGTGTGTAAGCTTGATAAGTAAACTTCTTTACCATTCTACAATTAAAACATCATGAGTATTAATTTAAGCAAAGTATTTGATCTCAATAAAAACATCTTTATTGAAGCATGTGCAGGAGCAGGGAAGACCTGGCTGCTTTCAAAACGATACGCTGCCATCATGGATGATTTTGCCAGACAGCAGCAACATGATACACCCCACCTGCGAAAAGATGCCTCCAATATTCTGGTTATCACCTTCACTCGTAAAGCCGCCGCTGAAATGGCTGGCCGCATTTATGAAGATTTGAACAAGTTGCTTAATAATGAAGCTGTGGAGAATGTGGATGCACGTTTTGGATCCTATCTGCGATCTGCATCGCAGAGTACCAAGATGCATTTGCGTTCTACATATTCAAAAAATGCCATTTCCACCATCGATTCTTTTTGTGCCCAGATTTTAAGAGAACAGGCTGAACGATTGGATATTGATCCAGAGTTCCGGATTCAGGATGAAGCTGATACCCAACGTATGGAGTTGGAAACCTGGGAGAAGTATCTGGGGGAGTGTAGTCGCAATAGTGATGTCGATCTAAAAATATTATTGGACCATCTCTCAGTTCGTCACATCAGTGAATATGTTAAGAAATTCCAATCTCATGCTCAGCTTATGACGGGATGGCTTGAACACCAGCGTAATACTTCTCCTGAAAATCTCCAGTCCGAGTTTACAATGATGCATCCTCTACCATCGGCCTTGCAGCAGATTGAACCTGCTTTGATTCGTTTGGTAGATGGACTTCCTGCTCCAGCTGAGATGCAGGATACCAGTCATGATCAGTACAGGCATTTACGAGACCTCCTGGCATTATTGAGCAATCCTATTGAGGATGACTATCGCTATGGTCTGGAATTACTGGAGTTTGTTCGACGTATCGTCTTAACCAAGGATCGGAAAAATTATTTTAAGCGGCTTATCGTTCCATCGGGGGTTTGGCCAGAGGAATTCAAAGACGAAATCAGAGCTCGTATCAAGGATTTCAAGGATGAAGCCGAGGAGCTTTTCCCTTATGAAACGCTGATGCATGAGATTCCAAGCGTGTGGGATTTGGAAGCCTGCCTTGTCAATCATCATCTCGCAAAATTCTTTGGCGGCTATTGGGAGTCACTGAATCAGCGCCTCAAACGGGAAGGTATTCTCAGCTTCAATGAAGTGATGCTGAAAACGAGAGCTGTTTTGGAAGACCCGACCATAGCGGCTATATATGGTCAGCGATACCATCATATTCTGTTTGATGAATTTCAAGATACCAATGACGTCCGTTGGGATATTGTAAGACTTATCGCAGAAGCGGGAACCGGAGTACTTCGCGATAAGGGTCTCTTCATTGTGGGTGATACCAAGCAGTCCATTTACCGCTTCACCCAGGCAGATGTTCAGGTTATGAATCGCGTTCGGAGCATCATTGAGGATAAGGGCGGGTGGTATCTTACGGCTGACGAAACCTACCGATCTTCTCAAAAATATGTCTCATCAGTTATTAATCCCTTGATCAGTTCAGCCTTCCCCGGAGATGAAGATCGCGAAAATATTGAATTATATGAAACTGTCTTTCGCCCGACTAATGCAGCTATAAGCATTATAAAAGATGATAATTACACTGATATATCCCGTTGTACGCTGAGTGTCGTGCTGGATGATGACGCTTCCAGAGGAAATCCAGTTGATATATATAGGACGGCTGATCTCACTCTGGAATGGCTCAATTGGATTCAGGAGAATCAGTTGGAGCCGAAGAATGGTCCCACCATTGGCATTCTGCTTAAAGCCTTTACGCCTATCCTTGAATACATACGAATTTTCACCTCCCGAGGTATTGAGTTTGAGGTCTTGTCGAGTAAGGGCTTGTTTGAACAACAAGAGAGTTTTGATATCTATCATTTGATCAGTGTGTTGGTTAACCCTCTGGATGACCTGGCTCTGGTTGGCATTTTACGAAGTCCCTTCTTTGTCATGAAGGATGCTGACATCCAGCGCTTGAAAGATGTCGCCAAAGATCGTAGGAGCTCAGGTTGGGTCTGGAATGGTCTCAAACATTTGAACCCTGACATATGTGACACACTGAGAGACTGGCAACAGGCAAGTGCCAGGGAGCCCTTGGATCGTCTTATTGAGAGGATTATCTCTGAGGATGAAAGAAGACTGAGCTGGATTTCTGAAACCGGTGGGGCACTAAGACTGGCAAATCTGGATCGAATCATCAACACGATTCATCAGCTATCCCTGGATGGGTTGGGAATTCGGGAAATTCATGAATATCTGAAATATCAGATTCAGCATGGTGACGCCGGTCAGGCAGAGTTGCCAGGTGCTGCCAGAGTTCAGATATTAACCATTCATAAGGCTAAAGGACTGGAGTTTCCTGTGGTCCTGTTGCCTGGGATGCAGTCTCCAAGTCCCAACGACACGAGTGGAATTTTTATTGGTCGTCAAAAAGCTGATTGGCAGGCTGGTATAACTCTGGACTCTAGAACAGCCAGCTACAAAACCTGGATGTACGAACAGATAAAAGAACAGACCAAGGCAGAGGAAGAAGCTGAAGATAAGAGATTGTTCTATGTAGCGGTGACCCGCGCAAAGTATGGGGTTGGCTTTATAGCCAAAATTAAACCTGCCACAAAAGCTTCATCCAATTCACGTTGGAGTCGATATCTCCAGCCTGTCTTCGATCTGGAGATTGATAAGAATCTGGCTCTAAACGATTCCCTCGCTTTAAAGCAGGAGTGGCAGGCCAGATCAAACGAAGATGTCGTTTATGATCTTTCTTTGGGCGCAGACATTCTCCTATCCGAAGCAGCGAAGCCAGTCATGACAGGTGCTGATATTGTGCCCATTGACCCCGTCATGCAGCCTTTGATTTATAGTGAAATTTCGCCCCACACCATCATGACCTGGATGGATCAGCGCCACTATTCTGGCTCTGATGAACGCCGGGTCGGTGAAGATCTAGGGCTGGAGACTTCGGCGCTCACCTTTGGTCGCCTTCTACACCGAGCCATGGAAATGGAATGGTTCGTTCCTGAAAACCATGGGGATGATATCAAGCTGTTTCTGGAAGATGAGGGTGTTGTTGAAGCAGAGGCTCAAGCAGGCTTTCTCAATGATCTCCAGGCATGTCTGGAGATTTATCGGGGTAGTGAGCTTTCCAAACAAATAGAGGATCTGCCAAGACGTAGCCGTTTACCAGAATTACCGGTTTTTGGGTATTTGCAAAGCAACAGCCATGTTTTTAAGGTTTCAGGCATCATTGATTTGCTATACCAAACGGGGGGTGAATGGGTTGTACTGGATTATAAAACAGATAAAGAGTTACCTGCCCTGGATCAATTAAGGCAACATGCTTACTGGTATCAAATCCAGACCTATCTCTGGATGCTCAAGTATTTATATGGAATTGAAGCTCGGGGAGAACTTTACTTCAATCGATTTGATCAACTCATTCCCATCAACTTTGAAGAGGACTTATACTTTTCTGGTCTTGCTCGCCATAAACAGGGGGAGAGCCTAAAACCAGCGTTGCCCGGAGCTCAGGCTCTGAACCCAGGCTTAATTGATATTTTAAAACGTCAGGATGACCTGGCAGAAATTCTACTTATTGAGCCCACTAAGAATAGTAGAGAATTATTAGCTCAATCTCTGGCAAAAATGGGTCTCAATCATCCCCGGCTGCAAATCATGACCCTGGCTGAAGTTCGCAAAATGACAGAACCAGCTGGTCGGCGACTGACACCCTATTTGACTCGCTTAGGTATCGCTCAACTATCCGGGAAACGGTTGCAATGGGGTGAAGTAAACCGCATGGCAGAAGCTTTCTATAAAGCAACGGGAGGAGAGTCTGTTGCAGAGGGCAAGCAGGAGTTTTTCGCTGAATTTTTAGCCTGGTGTGCAAAACAGAACATACAGACTCCTGGACAAAATATTGATTTCAATAGCTTCCCCGTAGGTACAAAAATCATTGTGAATTCAATTCACTCCACCTCTCCTTCTGACTATGAATTTTTAAAGGGTCTCGCTGAAGATCATGATCTGATATTTTTCGATCCACTCAGGAATGGACAGGCCACATCAGGATTCAATATGTCCATTGAAGCCTGGATGACTCAGGAAGAAATGCCCTCGGATGATAAGCTTCACAGTTATACATCCTGTTTTTCCATTTATGAGGAAGCGGTCCTGGTGGGCCATCAAATCAGAAAACTTATAAATAATAAGGTTGATCCGGCTGCTATTCGAATAGCGGTATCTTCCATGGAGCGATATGTCCCTGCCATCAAGCGGGTCTTTGAGCAACAGGGTATTTCGGTGCGTTTAAGCAAGCGCGAGCCTGTCATGGAACGACCCGTAACCCAGTTGACTTTTGCGCTTATTCAGGGGCGCTTCCGCAAACAGATCTCCTGGGATATGGCCATGTCAGTCTGGCTCCATCCCCTGGTTATTCCAAGTGGGGCAGAGGGTTATGCGCGACTGAAGCTTGACATCGAAATGCGCAAGCTGGGTGTCACCCAGGTCAGTGAAAGCTTGCCTGAAATGGTGTCTCATCCCAAGCTCCAGGAAACAGCGCAGGCATTGATTTCATTTTTGTCAGATACATGGCAAATTGGGCAACCCCTTGGATTGGTAAAGGCTGCAGATTGGGTACTCGAAATGCTTAAGGATTTTCAATTTGCCCATCGACTGGATGCAGGTAGCGTCGCCTCAAAGTCCTATACTTCATTGAAAAATGCTATCCTGGGAATACGCAATGATTGGGAGAGATATTTAAGTCGCAAGGGGAGTTTGGGAGACCTGAATCGTGAGTTACGTGAGCGATTGCGCGGTGTTGAGGTTGCCTCATCAAGTCAGGGTTTTGGCATTGATGTTATTTCTCTCTTGGATACCCTCAATCTGAAATCAGGTCATCTCTTTGTCATGGGTCTGACTGAAGGGCAATTCCCCCTGACCATGAACACCAATCCATATTTAAAACCTGCCACGTTGAACCCCTGGTTTCTGAACCTCTATCTGTTTAAGCAGTGGTTGGGTTTCCCACAGGGTCACCTTCATATCACCTCGCCAACCAGGAACTCAGATGGGGCGGCACTCCAAGAGAGTACGTTCTGTCAATATTTGAAAAAGCTGGCTTATCCAAAACTGCAACCATTAACACAGGACCAGCAATACCTCCAGCTCTCTGGAAAACTGTTTTCGGCTCCTAAATCTCAACGTCACATCCGTCACAATCAATTGCTGCAAGAGCAGGCCGAATGGCAAGGCAAACTGTATGAGCATGATATCAGGGAATTTGATCATATCTCTGCTTCTGCTTTTGACGAGCTGATAAAATGCCCTCAGCGTTATTGGTATAGTCGCAAGCTTCGCCTGGAAACCGCTGAAACCGATATTGCAGAGCGTGAGGAAATTGAAGTGGGCAATCTGGTCCATAAGGTTCTTGAGCGTTTTGGTCGGGATGGTGGGTTTTTATTAGCCATTGAGGATTTCCATGCAGCCCTTGAAAAGTTGGAGGAGATTGCTACGACCCTTTTGGAAGAAAAGGAAATTGATCTGGATGCGGATTTGCTCCACAACAAGTGGGGAGAAATGTATTTCAAAAACTTTCAGGATGTGGAGCAGAACCTGATCACTGCCATGCTGAAGATAGAGCTTGAGGTGTTACCATCTTTTCGTGATGTGGGGCTCCATGAACAGGCGTTTGGAGATATGGATGATGAACAGTCCTGGCCATCCTTTGATATTGAGGGAAGCAATATAAAACTTTCCCTGCGTGGAAAAATCGATCGTGTATTTAAATCCGGAAATAGTGTCTGGGCCACTGACTATAAAACTGGCAGAGTCGCCATAAAAGAGAGTAAAGAATTCTGGACCAGTCAGATGCTGTTTTATTATCTGATTCTCAAAGCTCAATATCCAGAGAAGGATGTGGTGCTAACCTATGAGCAGATTAAATCTTTCAGGAATAACTGCATTGGGTTGAAAGGATACATCGGAGATGTTGATTCTGATCATCCAGTTATGGATACGCTGCCCCTTCGATCAAAGGCAACACTGTCTATTGGGGAAGCGGGAGAGTGGACTGTCGATCGTATAAAAGCTGAAACGCTCAGCTATGCTCAGGCCCTGGCGGACAACAACTTCCCACTCACTTCACGTGATAAGAAAATCGCCTGTGCGTATTGTCCTTACGATCGGATTTGCAGGAAGACGGCTCTACCCCCGGTAAATCTCTGTATTGGACATTGAGCTTGTCGAAATGCCCAATACCCCTTGTGTCTTAAATAGAGGTTTCGACCAGCCTACACTGTTAGTTTCGGCTTGGCAGGCAAGCTCAACCTCCGTTAACCTTCCAGCTCAGTTATCTCTTCACCCAGAGATTCCCAATCTTCCAGAAGAGATTCAAGCTTGACATTTAACTTATCGATAGCTTGAGATAGCTCTGCAAGTGTGGCAGGATCAGAGGCGTTTTCAGGATCGTGAAGTTTTGCTTCAAGCTCCGTCTTCTTTAACTCAGCTTTATCAATATCGCGTTCAGTTTTATTAAAAGCTTTGCGTAGCGTTTTAAGTTGATGATGACGAAGTTTGTTGTCACTGGGGTTGCGAACTTCAACGGGCTCATGGGTGATCTGAAGGGACTTCTGATAGGTTGTCAATTGATAGGTGTCAGCAAATACCTTCACGAGGCCATCACCAGCGAGGTAAATAATTTCATCACATACACGATCCATCAAGTATCGATCATGAGTAATCAGGAGCAAGGCACCGCTGAACTCCAGAAGACTCTCCTCAAGGATCTCCAGCGTGGGAATATCCAGATCATTGGTGGGCTCATCCAGGATGAGTATTTCTGCTGTCTCCAGCATAATCTTCGCCAGTAATACGCGTGCTTTTTCTCCACCTGACAATTGTGAGATAGGAAGTTCCAGCTGTTCCTTTTGAAATAAAAATTTCTGAGCCCAGGCGCTGACATGGAGGGGATTTCCATGGAAAATGACGGTATCCCCATCAGGAGCCAGAGCACGTTTGAGGGACAACTTCCCTTCTGGGAGAAGTCTGTTTTGATCAAGTGTTACCAGATTCACGCCCTGGGTGATTTCAACCTCCCCTGAGTCAGCATCAAGCTCTCCCCGCAGGACATCTATGAGGCTACTTTTGCCACTGCCATTGACACCCATAATGCCGATTTTCATTTTTGGAGAGAGAAATAGCTCGAAATCCTTGAAGAGGGCTTGTCCCCCTCTCGTTTTGCTGATTCCCCTGGCATGGAGAAGTTTTTTTGAGCGACGATCACCGGCTTCAAATTTAAGTCCAGCCTCCGTCTGCATATTATTGCGTTGTTTTAATTCTGAGAGATCATCGATCATCTCATAAGCCTTATCCACACGAAACTGGGCTTTGGTGGTGCGGGCTTTGGGTCCATGACGCAACCAGTCGACTTCACGTCTGACTTTATTTGAAAGGGCCAGTTCTTCAATACGCTGATCGTTCAGGTATTTCTCCTGATCCTGAAGGAATTGGGAGTAGTTGCCCCGGACTTTGAGATAGCCCTGTTTATAGCGACGATCCAGATCCATGATACGGTTGCAGGTGTTTTCCAGTATAAAACGATCATGGCTAATGAGGATGAAAGCAAACTTTGCATTTTGAAGAAATGATTCCAACCACAGAATTCCCTGGAGATCAAGATGGTTGGTAGGTTCATCCAGGAGAACCAGATCATTTTCCTGTGCTAGTATACAGGCGATGGAGAGGCGTTTTTTCCATCCTCCAGATAATGTCCCTGCAAGTATATCCATACTCGAGAACTGGATCTGATCTTGGATATCATTGAGCTGTTTCTGTATTTCCCACGCTTCGAGATGCTCGGGAAAGTGCGGAAGAATGATCTCCTTGATTGATAACTGGTCATCAAAAATGTCAACCTGGGGCAGGTAGGATACACGTATCCCGGAGCTGAAGGATAGCTCTCCACTATCCACTTTTTCCTGACTGGCCAAAATCTTCAAGAGGGTTGACTTTCCGGCACCATTGGGACCGATGAGACCAATGCGCTCACCTCCATGAATATTAACGGACAGGTCTTTAAATAGCAGGGTATTGCTGTAGGATTTATGAATATTCCTGGTTGATATAAGTGTCGTTATCATTGGGACTTATGTCTGTTTATCAGGATAATTCCTGATTGAGATTATTGGAAAATAAAGAGTGATGTCTAGAAGTTTGAAAAGGTGGGCGGGCGATCATTGTCATCGTTTCAAATGATAATATAGGTCCTAATCGTTTACTTATATACATGACTCAATATAATTATTACGCATGGCGATGCTATTTGTGCTATGAGAATATAAAAATTTATGGGAAACTTCAAAATATATGGCCATCATACATGAAGCCATCAAGTTGTTATTGGAATGTTTGAATGTAGTTAAAATATTATTGACCTTGAAAAATATTTTAAGCTAGTGAGAGAGATCAAAACAAAGCAAAACGTTATATTTGTGACGTTTTTAGTGCTTGTAAGACCAAGCCTCTTTTATTTATAGATAATTGCTGACGCTACAAGATGAAAGAAAGTGAAAACACTTGATAAGATGGATTTCGTATTCGAGGTGCAGAGACAGAATATCTATAGTCGATCTCACCGAGTAGTCGTTATGATGCAAATCAAATAGTCATAGACAATTAGCAAAAAGAGATTGGTTTGTTCTGGCCTGTTAACTACTTTCGCTCCGTGAAATATTTCAACACCATACTCGTGATGATGGTCCTGGTTACCAGCAGTTTTGGTAATGCTACCCTGAATGGCTTTAGCGGTTACTCAGATGCATCCCGCATCATTATCCAGTGGAACACTTCTACTGAAAATGCGCTGGTGGGTTTCGAAGTCCAACGCAGTACTGATGGACATACCTTTTTTGAAATCGGTTTTCTACATGCCCAGGGACAGGGAAGTGGTTATACCTTTATTGATGATTCTATCATTGCCAAGGTTTCAGGCCGGAACTATTTCTATCGCCTGAAAATTAAAGATATGGACGGCAATTCTCAATTGAGTGATGTGATTACCATCCAATCCACCCTGGATGTGGTACCACGTACCTGGGGATCTTTAAAAGCACTATTTAAATAAAATTTGCTGACAATTGGAATGATGAATATCCGCTGAGGCGGATTTTTTGTTTTATGGAGGTGTATGTGGCTTCGAGAAACTCAGCCACCGGAGATTGAGCTTGTCGAAATTGTAGGTGGCAATCTCAGTTGAGAGTAGATCGATCAAAAGATTGGGCGGTTAATATTTTTACAACGAACTTACGAACGGAACGAAAAATCTCAATTGTATGATTCGTCATTTTCGTTGGCTTCGTTGTTAAAAAAGTAAAGAATCTTTTATGGTCCGATGAACTCAACTGCCGGAGACTGAGCTTGTCGAAGTTGTAGACGGAAAATGGACTTAATACACTTCGACTCCGCCCGCCTTCGGCAAGTAGCTTAGCTACGGCGGACAGGCTCAGTGTGACGATCCAGGATGACACAAGCTTAGGGGTTGGCTGACTTCAGGAGAAGGTTGTTTTAGTAACACTCCAGGATAGTACGGGCAGGCTCTACAAGATAGCGATAGCCATTGTACAGAGTATAGAACCCATAAATAATCACAGATAGGGCTGCCAGTTGAGTCATGATATGACGGAACTTAAGCTTCTTAAAAAGACCGACAAAAAAGCCCAGACTGAACAGAGCTGGAATTGTGCTCAAACCAAAGATAAACATTACTAGAGCACCATAAACCGGACTGGCTGTACTGGCTGCAGTGATGGCAAAGAAATACACAAACCCACAGGGCAATAATCCGTTGAGCATTCCCAGGAGATAAAATCCCAGGAGGGATTCACTTTTCAAGAGATTCTTAAATGTGGTTTGATACCACTTCGAGTTGGCAAAAGAGGTTTCAAAAAGTTTTAACACGTGCAGTTTCCCCAACAGGGACAGACCTGCGATCACCATAGCCACACCAGCCACAATCCACAGGATGCCATTGGTGGTGTTATTGAAAACAACCACGCCACCCAGGATTCCAAATACAGCCCCTAGTACTGTGTAAGTCGTGACCCTTCCCAGGGAATAAAGCAAATGAGAGATTGCCTGAGCTGTTCTGCTGCGATCCTTCTCCAGACCTGCCGTTGAATAGGCGATGACAATGCCGCCACACATCCCAATACAATGACCAAATGATCCCATAAAGGCGATGGTGATGATAGATATAATATTGACAGTTTCCACTATTTCTCCATAAGCTGCTTACGATAACTCAAATTTGCCATGGTTTCACCCTTCAACATGGCCTGCTGCATGGTGGCAAAATCAATGAGACCCTCCTGATAGGTCTTATATGCTCCAAATCCGTATGACATGGGCGTTTGATCCGTGCGACTATACCATGCATGACTTCCATCTATCCACTCACCCGAGGGCAAATCCTTTACCCAGATGATGGCCTCATCTTTAAAGGGTCTGGCACTTAACCAGGCCGCCATACAGCCATGGTCATCAAAAAACCAGGTCTTCCCATCTGGGGCCACAACTTGAGAGGCGAAATTCAGATCATTGATGAGCATACCACACTCACCGTCCTGAAACCTACCCACGGTCATTTCTAAGGGTTGTTTACTATCATTTCCCTCGTAGACCACTATCATTTGTTGGGATTTCCCCATGAGCGAGAAGATGCCAATGATGATGCCAATAAGAATGAGAATAATGAGAATTGGTTTGAATGTTTTCACGATTTACCCCCGGTAAAACTAATCATTTGATGGTTCTAATCCTCAGTAGTGTAATCCAACTCAGTGGAAAGTCGATAGCGCATCACGCGCTGATGATTTGTATCAGCTATATAACACCACACCCGTCGCATCCACTGCCACAGAGCGTGGTCCATCCAGAATTCCAGTTGAGATGGGTTCATCAAATTTTGTGATCAGATCCCAGGGGTGTTTCCCGCCAGATAAAATGGTATTCCCTGCGGGGACTCTTCTAATATCACCGCCATTGTACGCATCGCTCTCATGATCAATCTCTTCTACAAGATCTCCACTCAGTGTGTAAATACGGATGATTGATTTTGCGGGAAGATTTCTAAACCAGACCAGACGCTCCCTCTGACCTCCGCCGTCCCAACTGGCTTGCACCCGATAAGGATTTGGATATACGGAAACTGGATGATTTTCAGCATCTGAAGTCGGCAAGGTTCCTGGTATAACACTGACTCGGTTATCATTTTTGGAACTCTCCAGACTGGCAAGACCTGTATCATTGTCTCCACCATCAAAGGCAGTGATGGCATAGACGGTATTATTGGGCCATCCATTCTGCACCCCTTGATTAACCCACTTGTAATGATAATAGTGACCCTTGATCTCGATGGAATCTTCCATCCCCATCTCATTAAAAATCTGAACCAGATCAAAACCAGAATCGTATCCGAACTCATCTCCAATGAGATCAAATTCTGCCAGAAGTGAATACTGGGCAGCATTCCCACTGGTCTTGGTGCTGCCATAGATTCGGTACCCTGCAAAATCATGCTTCTGGGAAACTGGGTCAAGAGCTGATTCAGGAACATTATTCCAGTACAGGGTGACTTGCTGATCTTCAGCAATCACAGCCAGGGCGGGTGATGGGGGCGGTTCTGGTACGATGTAATGGTCAAGCACACCATTTTCATTCAGATCTTCACCTTCATCAAGGACAGAGTTGCCATTGACAACTTCACCGTTGAAAGCCTTTTGAGCCCAATCAGCATTTTTAATCAGGTCCTGACGACAGAGAAAATTATTACTGGAGCCCTGATGGGACCAGGGTGCACCAAGGATGGCAAAGACCACATTGATTGATTCGCCTACAGGAAGAACAAATCCATCATCTTCCGGGAGGGTGCCAAAGGGTCCGGCAGAAACCAGCATCATCCATGAATTGGGAAGCTCCAGCCAGGGCTGACTATCATTATTCTGGATAAAGTCCTGATCATAAAAAGGAGAGCTGGAAAGCTTGGTGTAACGCTCTTCATCTGAGATGGGCATGTTAAATTCTGGTATATCCTGGTTCTCAGGACTGTTCCAGCGCCAGGGATTATAATAGGTGTACCAGTCACCCTGGCTATCTGTATGGGAGGTTGACCTTTTATTTGGTCCATGCAGGGCCATGATACCGAAATACACACGGGACCAACCATCATCACCATCATAATCATATTGATAGCCAATATTGCGTGGATAGCCATTGGCATTGTAAGACCGTTCATAACTGTTGATATTATCATACCAGCTAAAGCCGCTACCAGGTTCCCAACGGCTTTTGTAATTCATATTATTTACAGAGCCATCAGCCCAGATACCGGCATAGACATTCTTAATATCCCAACCTGTGCCGGTGGAATTGCTCAAGTCACTTCGATTGGTAATGGTATAGTCCAGAATGACAAAGGATTCCATAAATGAATGACTCCAGGCGTAAGTCTCTAGATGAACTTCAATACCCAGCGGGACATGGTTGATGATATCAGAGTCGGAGTCTTTAAAATCTGCGATCAAATCCTGGTGACTCACAGCCTCAAGGGAAAAATAGGAGGCCAGGGGAGAGGTGCTTGCAGATGAGATACTGGAACGAGTCTTAATGGTATCACCAGCAGCAGTTGAAGTGATAAATTCAAAACCCTCTTCGCCATAATCGAAGGCACCATCAATAATAGCAGTTGAGACGCGGGCGAGAGCTGGCTCACCATTAATGATGGGTATGCCCCCAATCCATAGACCACCATAACTCATGAGTTCAACCATCTCACGTTCAGTACCATATTGCTTATATCTACACGAGGCTTGTCCCGGATTGTTCCAGCCTTCACCAATAATCCCAAAATTGGTTATAGTGAGACCCATTTCACCCACAATGGTTGTATTGTCGTAGTCATCTATGGCAGGTTTATTCAACTGAGCCGCTGCTGGATTTAGAAGTCCAGAAAGGATGATTAAAAGGGCTAAAAATACGTAGAGACGCATTTGACCAAGATAATTATCTGTCAGGCTTGTGGAAGAAAAATTCAGCTAAATCAGGGCATAATTAAGTACAAAACCATGTCTTGATGGACAGGCGGAAAAATGTCTGAAATGAGGGGCAGGCGGAGGTTGAAGCCAACTACTTGAGGGGCAGGTTAACCATTTTATTTTGTTTTTTCCAGAAGCGCCGATATGGGAAGTGAGGTTTTTGCTCGATGCTTTCAGTTTCAAGCATGGCGATGAGGGCATCAGCGGTATCTCGTTCCAGGCTAAAAGCCTCCGCTGTGAGTGCAGCCTGCTTATCTGAATCCAGACCCTCAGCCTCTTTCAACCAGCGGCTTTCCAACACTTCAAATTCCTGCCTCACCAGAGTATTGCGATGCTCGAAGTCGAGTAAGATTTGACGATGGAGCTCCTCATGATGCCACCAGAAAATATCATCATCAAATTCTTCTAGATTTTCCCCTGCGAAAGATGTGGGGAGTGGATAGTCACCAAACCAGATTGGTTTAAATATGGATGTACATGGGCTGGAGGTAGCTGTTGCCCAATAGGTCTCTTTGTCCTGAGTCAGATGGGCTACAAAAGAAGCAGTAGTTTGGGATGCCTGTCTGGCTGGACTGGCTCCGGCATGGGCACAGATATGATTCATGAGGAAATGGTTGTCAGGTCGATAGGATCCCTCTCCATGATCCCGCAGATGAGCAAATGCATCCGTCAGGGTATAATTCTTGGTTCTTAACATTTCATGAGAGCGGGACTGTCGTGTAGCACAGGCAGAAAATTTGGTGTAGAAGGTATCAGAGTAACAGTTGGCAAAATGAAAATCCGCCTTTTTCTTGATCCAACCCTTTTCCAGGGCTGTGTAGATCAAGTCTTCATGCATAAGATCAAAATCTTTCCCGATGGTGAGACCATTACTGATAGCATAGTAGTCTTCTACCTTTTTGGCTGCCCACAGATGTCCTGCGGTCTCCAAGACCCAGGCTTCATTGGGATCGGCAATGAGAAAGCTATTGTGATAGTAGAACGACTTATTGTTATAGCCACAATTGCCACCTTGACCATGCTTCTCAAGTAATTCTGTAATGGTTTCCAAAGCACCTCGGGCTGAGCTGCGTCGCTCCAATGCCAGACGCAAAAGATCCATCCCTGTAAGACCACTTTCTTTCTGGATAGGCATTTTAGTGAATACCGGTTCATTCCCGATGACCACACCTCGATCATTGGAACCAATCTCAGCACCCCACATCCAGAAGGGACGACTGATGAGTACAGCATGGGTTTCTTCTACCTGGGGAATACTCATATGAGTACAGGCAACCACATCACTGGGATCATGGCGACATTCTGGATGATACTCCAGGAGTTGAACCTCGGCAGCTTCACGATCACTGTTTTTTCCGAAGATCATGCTACCATCTCTGGTAACGGAGGGGAGGGCTACAAAAGTATCACACATAACGATTACTTTCTCCTGGCATTTGATACTACCAGGCCGAAGCTGTGAAGCGTTGGCCGATCGAAAGACGATGAAGTAGGCTGGAAACCCTCGAAGGGTCTCTCATGGTATGCATGCACGCTTTAGCCTTTTTCTTCATATCAGTTGTTAAGACACTTTAATAATTCCAGAAGAGTGAGATAAAGTGACGTGCACCCAGAGTATGATTCAGTTGATAAATAGAATAACCCAGGGTGAAATTTGACCAATCTGTAGTAAAGCCAGCTGAGGGATGAATGCGTACATCAGGATCAGCAGCTTCAACCTGAAACCCGCCCATGATTTCGAATTTATCAAGGAGTGAATAAGAGAGGCCCACAGCGTTTGGGAATGATCCAGAGTTGATCTCAGCCAGAACTGACAATTGATTAAACTGAGCATCAACTTCCACCCACATTTCAGAGGGAAGTTTGGTCGTCTCTTCATCCAGTTCTCCACTTAGACCAAAGTGTCTCAAACCACCACTCACGATGAAGCGATCATTCAGTGGATATGCCGCAGCCAGATTGAGAGCGAGGCTGGTGGAACTGGCATTCAATGTACGTTCATAGACCAATTCGCCACCCAATCCCAGGATAACAGATCCAAATTCTCTGGCATAAGCCCCCCCGGTATTAAACAGGTTATACTGAAATGTACTTAAGGGTTCCTCTGTGGGAACCTCATTGCGATACTCCAGTTCACCACTGTTCATCGCCTGGAAACTCAGGTGAGCATTGTTGAGCGCAATCCCCATATAGGCTCCCTGGATATCTGCAACCCAATTCCAGACACTCAAGGTGACGGCAGCTTCGGGATGGGTCAGAATGCGAGTTGGTTTAACGGTAGGATTAAGCGTCAAGCCAAGTGATGCATCACGGGCATCTGTGGGTGTTGAAAGAATATCAAAACCGGTCTGGCTCCAGGCCAAACCCATCATTGTCAATACCAGGAAAAACCTTTTAATCATTAGAAGTTTACTCCCCATCCAAGATAATTTCTGAGTCCTTCTCCCTCGGTACCCGTTTTGATACCCAGATCAATGTGCATAGGCGGACCCTCTTTCCATGATAATTCATATCTGGCACTGACACCGGGATAAACAATATCATCTTCGAAACTCACGCCAGCATTCAATTGAAGTGCCTGAATTCCATGCCACATGACAGTTGCGCGAAATATATTTTCGTCTATAAAATAATAGTCGTGCTCTAACCCAAGCGTAAAGGTGCCTATCTCCTGTAAGTAGCCCCAGGCTAAGCTCATGGGGAACTCATCTTTATAGCTGCTGCCTCGCTCAAAAATATCCTGAGTCTTCCATTTGTAACTACTATTCCAGTCCTTGAGGGAGAGAGCCAGTGAACTCCCGGTCATGGGTTTGAATACAAATCCCACGCCGGCACCAAAACCACTACCTTTGAGATCCAGCCAATCATCATCAGAACTAAATTGTTTGGTTAAAACTTTCAGGGACAAACCGAATGCGAGCTTTTCTGAAAAACGGTTTGAGAATGAGACGAGATAAGTTATTTCTGTATCGCTTAAATCACCTGATGCATACCCCCTGGAATCACGCGCTTCAATATTTCGCGTGCCAGCGGCTATCATCCCGATGGATAAGCTGGCAGTTGGGGGAAGGGGTACTCCAGCATTTACCGTATAAATAAATCGATCCAGCGACAGTTGCACCAGACCTGCATCAAAACTACGTTGTCCAAAAAATGCCTGTGAAGCTGGATTCTGTGAATAGCTGTTGGTGCTGGTTTGGTGAAAGAGTGTAATTCCGCCTGTCCCGGCTGAAAGGGGATCAGACGTAAATCGGTTTGAGGTACCTGTAAAACCACCCAGCCCTGAGGCAAAGGTGGCTTGAAACGCGAATAGCACCATTAACGAAAGGATTAGACCCTTCGACAAGCTCAGGGAGACAAACATCTTTTTCGTATGTGGCATTGTGTCTTGCTGAGCGAAGTCGAGAGACTCGGTGTGATGGCTCAACGGGCTAACCGGCGGCTGAGCTTGTCGAAGCCAAAGGTTGTCTAGTACTATATTCTTGAACATTTCGAGAGCCTCAATGTTCGTAGTCAGTCGTATGAATAGAGTTCTCAATTTATCACCATCACTTTCGTCCAGTGAATATCGGAACCAATCTCAATTCGAATGAAATAGGTGCCGTTGGAGACAAGGTAGCCACCCTCATTGCGACCATTCCAGGTGCGTTCCTGTGGGCCAGATAAAGTAGATTGGATATTCCCCACTACTTCTCTGACGCGATGCATGGCAAAATCAAAAACATTAATGGAAACCGTCTCACCAGCATCAGCGCTATAGCGGATAATCAAGTTTCCCTGACCATTCAGCACCTTATCATAGCGGGGCGTGAAGGGGTTTGGATAGGCATAAAATTCATCAGAGCTATCTGAAGTGCGAGCTTTGTGAATGTTCCAGGATAAGCCTTCGTTGAAACTTACCGCCAGACCATCTCCGGTGCCCACCCATAGGGCTCCATCCTCGTTCACAAGCACAGAGTAAACCGCATCGGAATAAATGATTTCTGAGTAGTCCTCATGATGAAAGTTGGGCAGAAGCACAAAGTGCAAGCCGTCTCTGGATTTCCATAATCCCTGATCGGTAGCAGCATATACATTTGATGCATCGGATCCAATATTCCAAATCCGATAGTTCAGCAGAGGGGCACGCCAGTAGTTCGCTTCAGCATCATAAAAGCTAAGACCTGTCACATCACCGGCCCCTGTTGTAATGGTTGAAGCCCAGATACGCTCTGAGCCATCTTCCAGGGATTGTCGGTTTAGGGCGATCACCCAGTTCCCAGAAATGTTTGAATTTTGAAAAGTAAAGTGATCCCAGCTGAGCCCACCATCGACTGATCGATTAACGCCTCCAGAAGTACCTACCCAGACTGTGTCGTTCCAGGCTTTGACTGCAAAGGCGATGTGGTTGAAATGAATCAAAGGATCCAGGGCATAATATTCTGGGTTATCCACAATATCAGCTTCCATACTTTGAATCACGGCAGCGTCCAACCTGGTTTGATCATCCCAGGGCAGCATAACGCGTAACCAGGTATCTCCCAGATTGTAGGAAACTCTTAAACCGCCGCCAAAGGAGGTTGCCCAGAGCCGGGTTCCATCAAATGCCAGATCGTAGGTAATATTTTGAACTTCAGTCACCACATCCACGGTCAATATGGAAACGCCCATGAGATCCATCTCTGAATATTTGGCATAACTTGTATCACCATCTTCAACGACCATTTGCAGGCTGTCCATAGGTTGTCCCAGATGAGTCCAGCTTGCCCCGGCATCCACAGAGCGACTGATCCCACCACCTGCTTTTAGATCTCCAAAAGCTGTGGTTGTATCGAATCCCATGGCGACCCAGATGGTATCACCCCAAACAGCCAGAGCAGAAACACCACCCTGACCTAAATTCGAGAAGCGTCGACTGAATCCCACAAAAGAATCGCCATTGTCGTAAGTGGCGCTGAGTCCGTGGCCTGAACCCAACCAGAGGGTATCACCCTGACCAGCCAGATCTGAAATACTGCTGCCAATCAATCCGCTGTATACCGTATCGGCAGAGGCGAGAGAAAAATTGGTGGGTCTCAAGAGTTGAGCTTGCAGGGAGAGAGCAATTGTCAACAGACATAGAAGCTTAATTGATTTCACTGGAAGACCCCCATTGGACTAATCACCCTGGGGCTTGATTTTGTCAGGTTGGGAGATGGGAGAACGACTAAGGAATCTTCAATTGCCTCAGATTCTACGCCATTCCAGGTTCTTGAACTAAAGGTCCAATAGTAAATTCCACTGAGATCGCCTGGGGCAAGGGGTAGAACCAGGCTGTAAATTCCATCATCAGCAATTCTATCTCCACTGGTGATATCCAGACCTAAATATCGATAAAGGAGGACACTACTGCCGTCATCAAAAAGCGGAATGCGCTGGCCATTACTGGCATAAGTTCCATCAGGCTTTAATGATAGAAAACTAACTTCCCGAATTTCATCCAAACCTTTGGAGTGAGTGACTTCGACCTGGAGCGTATCTAGAACGAGACCGCTTGATTTTAGGCTGAGAGTGTCCATGTGGGCAATGCTCAGGATGGTAGCTGGGGCAGGTCGTTCAGGCTGTAATGTTTCAAATTCAGCCAAGGAATTTGATTCGTTGTCTCGTACAATAACTTCAAGCGTCCATAGACTGTCCACATAGGTGGACATGAAATCAGGTAAGGTCCAGCCCCCATCATAGCGACCATCTCCAACCAGGATGTCTCCATCCTGCCCCAAATCATTCAATAGGACTGGGTTTGATGGAGCACCGCTCATACCCAATGTATAAGCTACTTGATCTATTTCGAGAGGGCTTGTAACCTCAACGGAGAAGAAAAATTGTTGAGACAGATAGTCGAATTCAAAACTACTGATATTGACAGAGAAAATGATTTCACCAGTATCCCCCAGAAAGGGTTCTTCATCGAGGGTGGTCGGGGACTGGTCACACTGGATCAAACTGCCGACCAGGAGGATAATTAGTATTATTTGACTTCGCATAAATAAGCGATCCATTCATTCTTTGTATAGGTTTCCAAGATTTTCCATGGGGATTGGGCCAGTAATTCTCTGGTTTCCATATCTTCTGTCTGGAGGAGACCTGAGACGATGACTTTGCCGCCAACACCTACCGAATTGAAATAGTTGGGTAGAATTGGAAAGAGTTTGGCTCTAATTATGTTTATAACCATGAGATCATAAGGCGTGTTTAAAACAGGGGCTTCTGTTATCTGCAAATTGAACCCGGACTGAATCCCATTCAGTTCCAGGTTATCCCTGACATTTTCTTCAGTAAAGGGGTCATTTTCCAGTCCATCTACTTCTGCAGCACCTTTGAGCAGGGCGGTAATTCCAAGAATACCACTCCCGGTACCTACATCCAGAACACGTTCGTTTCCCTGAATCTCTGAATCCAATATCTCCAGGCATAATTGCGTGGTCTCATGAGTTCCCGTCCCAAAGGCCATGGCAGGACGAATCCTTGTTTTAATGGCCTGGGGAAAGGGTTCCAGAGCTTCCCACTCCGGAAGAATGATGAGTTGATCCGTAATAGGGGTTGGTTTGAAAAAGGCTTGCCAGTTTTTGTTCCAATTTTCCCGATCCACCACATTCTGGGAAATGCTGGCGGTATTGTCCAAATCCATGATAAACGTTTTTAGTTCATCCAGGATGACTTGAGTCTCATTGTCCAGGGGATAACTCACTTGAAAGATGTCATCCTGCTCAACAATAGCCAGTCCTCCCAATGCCATGGCAAAATCAATAGCAATTTCACGGTGTTGAGCAACGATTTGAATATCAGCAGATACCCACTGTGAGGTGGTATCGATCAAATCAAACCCTCACGTTTCTTTAACCAGGCCAGGAAGAGGGGGTCGTAGATATGATAGCCTTCATCTCGGTTCACCAACCAGCCCTCACGGACCAGTTTAATCACCGTGTTGTGGGCTGTACTTGTCGCTGATAAGCCAAACCTGGCGATAAATCCAAGCTCAGTCGGCCGGGAATATCCACTGGCCAATCCCAATAATAGGCGCTTCTCATTTAAACCGAAATTATCCCATAAAGCTGTGAACAGAATACTACGCTCTTTGAGCAATTTGGTAATGGAGCGCTGTAGCAGTCTGGTTGTTGTACCTTCAAGCCATATCTGTGATAGGGTATATGCCAACCTTTGAGTGAACAGGGGTTGACCACCCGTAATTTTGTATATTGCCTCAGGTAAATCAAAATCACTGAGACCCATACGACGAAAGCGTTGGGAAAGATAGCGGGTACAAGCTTTCTGCTCAAGATTCTCGAGCTCATAGAAGGCTTGATTATTGAAAAACTCTTTGTTACCCCTGCCAAATGCATCTAAGAGGATATCCTGGCGGTGGCTGACGAAAATATGAGTGATCCCGCGCCTTCCATTGAGGCTGGATTTCAATTCCCCGACAACATCTTCTTTGAATTTGACGAGATGTTGAAATTCATCCCAGACCATGATGAATTTCTGGTTACTTTCTTTAACCATCTCATACCAGAGAGCGAAGATATTTTTGAGGTTGGCGCTTTCAGTATTAGCTGTCAAAGACTTTAAACGGGCATCTATTTCTATCCCGGGAAAACTGGACACCAATGCTTTTAGGAGCAGTTCGAAGAGCTCCCCTCGGCTGACGATAAAACGAAAATTAAGATGGACGAACGGAATAGAGCCCTTGTCAAATATAAAATTCAGTAAGCTTGTTTTACCCGTACCCCGCTTGCCCGTCAGGAGCAAGTGGCTTTGTTTCTCAATGCTGGAAAGGATGAATGCCTGGTCCTCGGGTCGTTGAACGTAATGATTGCCCTTTACAGGTTCACCCCAGTTAAAAGGGTTAGCGTAAATTTTACTCATTAGTTGAGTCCTCCGGGGTGTACCGTTCGAGGCATATCCCGTCTTTACCTTTTGCTATCATTGTTGGTATAACCAGCTTAACAGGGTATTTCCCACGGCCTCAAGACTCTCTGCACTGCACTTGTCTACTGAATCCTCATGGGTATGCCAGTAGGAATGGTCTGGACCAGGATATTCGAAATCGATGATGTCGATGGCTTGTATACCCTTGTCAATAAATGAAACATGATCATCATACATGGAAGCACCGGCCACAAATTGGAATTGATCATAACCAATATCCGCAGCTTGAGCCCAGATTTCTTCCACCAATCTTGGAGCAGAGCGGTAGGAAACGGGGTCCACTTTTATGGTTAGTTCTGCATCCCCGACCATATCCAGCAAAATGACTCGCTGAGCCATGGGTGGGTAGGGGTGGTCCACATAATAGCGGCTTCCCAGGAGGTAGTGCTGGAGATCCCGAGGTTCTCCATAATCCTCACCATCAAAGAGAATAATGTCGATGCCTGGGTTCACCGGGTTTGCCTTGAGCTGTCTGGCGATTTCCAGCAGAATGGCAACTCCGCTGGCACCATCATTTGCGCCGATCATGGGTTGGTCAGGTGCAGAAGGATCGTATTCGGCACGGGGACGTGTATCCCAATGAGCGCACAGGATAATTCGTTGGGTTTTTTCTGGCTGAAAACGAGCAACAATATTGGTGAGATTCAATTTCTCTGACGAGTAGGGATCATCCAGTTGAAAATTCTGTAGATGGAAGCTATCTGCCAGGGGTTTCAAGATGGAGCTAAATAACTGAATGGCAGCCTGGGCTCCATCCGAATTTGGATTTCTGGGACCCAGATCGCATTGTGCCTGGAGATCTTCAAAGGCCCGATCGGCATCAAAACCAGTCTGGGCAGCCAGGGGGGGACCACTACTCAAAAAGAGCAGTGTACATAAACATATTAACTTAAACTTGAGTTGCATGGGTTTCCTCCTATCCCTTGATCTGGATATTTACACCAAATTGAAAATCACCCACATCCTGTCGGCCATGATCACGTGTATCGGTAATGCGATAGTCGTAAGAGATGCTTCCAGATACTTTGTCTGTGAAACTATATTGAATACTGGGTCGAGCTGAAAATGTTTTGGTGTAGCGACCATCTCCAAATTCGATGGAGGTCTCACTTTCAGTTCCAGTATATTCCTGTTCATGGGTATAGGCAATCTCCAGACGGAAATCGATATTGTTCTCAAGATATTTATCCTCCATCATGGGCAGAGGAATGGTCATACCACCCCGATGCGAATATGAGAGGCCAGCATTGACGGACTGATTAAAACGCTGGGTTGAAGAAATGAAATTATTCACATCAATGGAGTTATTAATATTTTTTGTCAGGCTATAATTGAGTGAGCCATTGATACTCTTTTTACCCTGAATATTTAAACCAATCAGGGGTGAGAAGGCAATGGAGTAGGTTTCTCTGGTGAGAATGCCCTTTTGTTCATTGGCAGTTTTTTTACCAGCATAGTTCATATCCAGGCTGGCACCGGTAATATATTTTTTCAACCACTCAATGTTTTTTAATCCGGAATATCTCAAATTGAAAGAAGGTAGGGGAATACCTGAGTTTCCAAAGGATTTGTACTCGTCCTTCGGCGCCCCGTACAAATTACCACTGGGGAGGAAATCCATGTTGGTATTGATGACCTCACCCTGACTTTTATTTGCCAGTGTGGTTTTCTGACCAAATGCAAACGTGAATTTGGTAGTCAAAGTTTTGGTAAGCTTAAGCCCTGAGCGCGTGGTCAAGTTAAAATTCCCACTGGTGGCAATGGGGTTGGTAGCATCTGGATGATTCAAGTTGTTCAGGTTTGTATTGAAACCCATTCGGTAGCCATAGCCCACATTATTGAGATCCATTTCATTCACCACCAGAATTAGCGAGTCTGCCACCCCCGTGGTATCGCCTTCTCGAAATATAGCCACGGTATCCAGAGAAGCTACCTGTCGCATGTTGGATGTGTTTTGTCCCTGGGTAACATTCATTGAAATGGGATCAATCCGATCCAGTGTCGCATATGTTAAATCCAAAATTTTTGTAAAGCTCAGAAGTTCCCGCTCCTCTTTAGGTTTTTCTTCAGTCTTTTCCAGATCTGGCTCTTCAGTCGCTCGACCACGACCACGACCTCTGGCGGATTGAGTATTCTTGCTGCCGCTGGATGACTTTGTTGCTTTTTCAGGTTTATGGACGAGACCAAATACATCAGCAACGTTGAGAGACATGTTGGCCGAGGTGTTGGAACTCACATTCAGATCAAGACCGGGTTGGTCCACATTAATCTTATCTGTGGCAGAGAAATTGGATGAGTAGGAAAGTGTCGGTGACAGGAGCTTGAGACCTTTAGGACTCCAGTTCATGCTGTAGCTCTCTTTATAACTGCCGAGATGACCGAAATTCAATTCTTTGATAATATCTTCTTTGCGATTTTTCAGGCTATCCAGGTTGTTCGAAAGTGTCGCATTGAATTTTGCACTCACCGTATTCAGGATATTCCAGTCCGCATTAAAACGGCGACTCATGGTCAACTGATGGGTGGGCTTCAGCGGTGTCGCATTGGGATTCCGGAACACACTGGAGGATTTGTTTTCCACCATAGAACCATCCACACCGAGATTCGAAGGCAGATACCCGATCTCTGTAGCCGCCAGGCTTTCACCGATGAGGGGGATGGATTCCATGAAACTAAAGGGCGCGACTTTAAATTCTTTCCCCAGATTGACCTTATAGGAGAAACTTCCATTAACCTTTTCGGAGTTTTGCTCACTTTTTCGGGCGTTGGAAGCAGTACTGTTGGTAGCACCGACCTTAAAATTCATGTTATCGATTGTGTATTTGGGCAGCCAGTGTTCTGATTTGACCTTTTTGGAAAGTGAAACATTCCAGCTATAAGATTCATTCCTGTTGGTCATGGTTTCCAATGTGTCCCGCAGCGATGGATCCAAATCCGCAATTCGGATATCACTCCCTGTGATATATTTCGGTTGTTTCTCACTCTGGCGGTAGGAAGCTGAGACAGGGATATTCAAACCCCAGGAACCGGGTAAAAATTTATGGAGAGACAGGCTTCCACTCACATTGGTGGCCAGAGAGTTATCACCGGTTCCAAACTGTTGCTGGACATTATGGAAATCGGCATCATCACGTTGAATGTCCATGTTCAGTTTGGCTATATCGGCAAATTGCATGCTGATATGAGCTCGATACGCCGTCGCTGTATTCTTTTCAACATCGCTTAGACGCAATTCATCCAGCCAGATTTCTCCACTCATGCTCTGATCAGAGAGGTTTTTAAAGCCTGTTTTCAGGAGACGAATACGGGAGAGTGATGGTTTTCCCTTAACTGCGATGGTACTACCATCTGAAAGTTCTCGTGTTGCATATTTGAAATCGGGAGGGAGGGACGACCAATATAGAGTGTCCATGTACGTGCTGTCCATGAGGGTGCTATCCAGATCGCTCCCTATTTGAGTGATTTGCTGGATGATAAAAAGTGAATCTTCCAGGGACAGTTTGAAATTTGCCAGGTCAGACATATTGACTTCCAGATGGTTCCGTTCATCCCACCCGGGATAAATAGGTCGACGGATTTCATAAAAATCATTGTCCGTTTCACCAAAGCGGAAAAAGAATTCCAGGTCAGAACCATTTTCCAATTCATAGTCCGTAAACGTTGATTCGTAGATTCCACCGCTGGTTCTATCCCAACCATGGACAAACATTTTCATGGTCTTGTAATGGATAAAATCCTTGGCTTTTGAACCTTGAAATAATTTGTCAGTCACCACAGTGTAGCCCGGTTCCAGGTCATCAGCTCGAACAACCAGTGACTGCTCTTTGGAGCGCAATTGGGTAATAGGATCCAGGATACCTGCTACACCAGCAGGTGGTGAGGAGTAACTGCCTGGAACGCCATCTGAATTGTAGCGACTGGGGTTATCTTCCGTATTAATGACCATGACGTTCAGGGTGCCATGCAGAGAGTCTGTGATACTGGTTTCAACCTTATCATACCGTGAGAAAATACCTCGTTCCTGCCAGTCGTTACCAACAATATCTACAGTAGCAATTTGTAGAGCAGCCCCTCCAGCAGGTATTTCATCCATCCAGAGGCGTGAAAATTTGATTTGGGACCAGAGTGCCAGGTCAGAATTTTGACCACCTGATTTGACGAAATCGACGAGGGGGATTCGAATGAGTTTCCAACCTGTCGAGTCGCCATTACTGAAGTAGGTGCGGCCTGCGATATAATCATCGGTAGTGAGATCAACATCCATGGTGAAATAGGCATTCCGTGTATCCAGAGCACCATCATTATTTAAATCTTCAGTATTGGGGTAGTTGCCACCTTCGATCGCCAGGTTGCCTTCGGTACCGTTAATCTGGCGATAGTTAATGGAACCACTCTCAGGATTGGGATTAAATTTATAATGATCCCAGGAGGGGTGATGATAGCCATAAAGTGCGATATCTTCAGGCACAACGATAAATTCACCTTCATCGTCCTTGCCACCCAGTCCATCAATACCTAAATCTTCTTCTGCTTCGACGAAGCCATCTCCAGAAGGGAAGACCGTCGAAGAAATGTCTTCAGTATCCAATTGACCATAACCCTTTTTTACAGTCTGTTCAAGAATGTTTACTTCCCAACTTTGATCAATGTCCTGCTGATCTTCACTGATATATCCTAGATCAACATGGAGACGTCCCTGGTTTCCCTTAACCCAGAGCTCCAGGAATTTCGAAGTAGACTGGTCATAATAGCCCGAGGAGAGAGCGCGCTGGATACCACCCCAGGCTTCCCCAGGTGCTCCACCATCTTTAACTGAAAATGAGGAATCGGGAATCACATTAAGTACCAGAATGTCAGTCACATCATTTTGAGCCTGGGCACTGGTTTCCTTGTTGGGCCAGATCTGCTTGGTCAGAATACGGTTATAGGGGTTGTACCAATAGGTATACGCTCGTTCTCGATTTGATCTGGAAGTTCCATCGATAGGAACAGATGACAAACCCCAGGCACCACGGATGATACTTAACTGGGCTTCACGTCGACTGCCTTCAAAGTCATCGAGATAAGCCAGCCCCACATCACCCAGTTCTTCATTGACTGCGGTGTTGGGGTTTGGAATAACCTGGGCAATTTCACCACTCAAGGTGATATTGGATTTTGCATCTGTCTTGATCACAGGTAACCAATCCAGCCCGCGGGTCAACCAGGGAAGGTCTCGAGAAATCTTGGTATTCAAATCCCAGATAAAGTTTTCCATGGGTTCTTTACCCACACGGACCTTTTCATCAATACTGCTTTTCGAGAAGTAAATGGCACTCAAGCCGATGAACGAACTTTTGTTTTCGCCAAATTTGAGTTCTGCCCGGGAACCCAGAATAACCTTTTTATCCAGTTGAAAGAATTCGTTCAGTTCAAATTTGATTTCCAGACTAGCCCCAGGAGCCAGAGCCGCTTCATTCAAGATGATGAGCTGACCAGAAAAATAGTCAATGGTGTAATCCTTGGAGGCACCTCTTTCCAGGGGAACCCCATTGAGGGTAACCTCTTCCGATCCTTCAATCACATTAAAACCCAGATTGAAACTTGAGCTCTGATTGGCATAGCTGATATGCAGTTTGAATTTGGTGTCTTTTTTATACTCAGAGGGCGAAGAGACGGGAAATGTATAAAAAGAGTTACTCGAATACTGTAGGTTCTTTTCTAAAGCGAGATTCGGGTTACCACCATTGTTCAGGGGTTCTCCTGCGGCATTGGTCATCCATTCTGGTTGACCCACCACGGCAGTATCTGCCATGAAGGGGATGAGATAGGGCAAGATGAGCTCACCCCGATAAAGGTTGAGGATATTCTCATAGTCCAAATCCATAATCCCATCAGGTTCTTGCTCCGCTCCCACACCCGTTTCATCCAGGCCAAACAGTTTGAGGAATGAATCCCCAGAGGCTGAGATCTCAGATTCTTCACCACCGAGACTCTCTCTAATTTTGAGATCAAAGCCCTCTTTGTTGATCCCTGAGGTATTCAGATAGAAAACGTTTTTCCATTCCAAATCCCATGATGCATCCCCCGGCAGGGCACCGTCAGGTTTGATGAGCTTCAATCGGAGTGTATCCGAAATTCCAGGCGTTCCCAGGGCGATGTCATTTCCTTCCTGGTACGTGTACATATCGTTCAGCAGGGGGTCGTACTCTTGAACTCTCAGATTGGGTGGGTTAGCGTTAAGCGTATCAACAAAAACATCCCGATAGGCAATGGCCAACACTTCATTGTTCTGCACAGGTGTATTCATACGAATGACACCTAGATTTTCATATAGTACGAAATCCTCATCAGGTCCTTGTTTGAGCTGGATAACATGTCGGCTGGTGGCCCAGGTAGGATCGGTTTCTGGATTATCATAGATTTGTGCAAAATTCGAGATTTGATCTCCCTGGTTAAACGAGGAGTATTTATATACCCGAATCGTTTGCACAGAACGACCTGTCTGGCGGTACTCTCCCTTACTATTTAAAGGATACGATTTGCGACGATAAAAGTGGTTGACATAAAAATAGGTGTTCCGGCGACGGTTATAATCATCCACGGTGACTTCTGATGATTCTGAGTTTCCATTTAGCGATAATTTTTCTTTACGACCTCGTTCCAACGAAGCAATAGCTGTAATATCAATGGGACCAACTTTTGCCAGTGCTTTAAGACCAAACAAACCATTGTTTTGACCTGAGAACATAGCCAGCTTGGTACCAGGCAGACTCAGGGAGATGTTTCCCGCTTCCACTCTTTGTACAATCTCATCTTCATTACCGTTGTAGAAGATTTCCATATTGTTTTCGAAATCAAAATCTCGTTCACTATCCTGATCAACCTGGATACTGATGCGATCCCCGATTTTACCTTCAATTTTGAAGGCCTGTTTCTGTTCGATCTGGAAGGTATTGGATTGCTGCTGACTATTGGTATTGGTGGTCTTGGATCTGTCTTCGCTACGAAGCTTTCCAGTGATGTTCACATTTCCACGTACCCGCAGAGAAACACGTTGCCCAGCGATATCAGCCCCAATTAATTCAAATGACTGACCTTTTCCAGTAGCTTCTTCGGCTTGAAGTCGGCCAGTTGCAATTTTTTTGAACAATCCCTTTTTTTTATGATCCAGGCTAAGAGTGACAAATTCATCAATGGAAACCACGGTAGGGATACCAATGGGCTTCCCATCCATCATCTGCGACATGGTGAAATAAGTAGCGGTGCTATCCATCTCCAGTGTGGATCTAATGGAGCTCAAACTTAATTGACTCATGGGTGATGCCAGAAAAAGGGAAGTATTGCTGAAGAAGAGTCCCTGTTTGGGGGTATCAAAAATGGGTGTGCTGGCTGGCTGGTAAAATTTTGCTCGCATGGTGAAGGTCACTCCGCCAGGCCGTACCTCTTCTGTCTGACCATATAGAGATGGCCAGATGGTAATCAGGGATAATATGATTGCTGCAATCGTTCTCACGTTGTTTGTGTGTAGCCCGTTATATATCCTCTAGGGATGAGTGGAAAAACTAGCTTATGATTCTAATTGCTCAGCTCCACTTTAAAAGCACTGTGAGTTTGGCTTAGTTGATCTATAAGATGAGCGAACGCTCTTTTTCGGTGACTCAAAATATTTTTTTCTTCCAGATCCATCTGGGCGTAAGTCTTTTGCTTCTCAGGTATGTAGAAAATGGGGTCGTATCCAAAGCCAGAGTCGCCCTGACGCTCCATCGTAATCATACCAGGAACTTCTCCGCGGCCAATCATGGTTTCACTGCCATCAAAAAAAACAGCAGCAGTCTGAAATTGTGCCTGTCTTCGATCTTCCGGGATGCCTGATAATTCATTGAGCATTTTTTTTACATTGTCATCGTAGGTCGCATTTTCACCGGCATAACGCGCGGCATACACTCCAGGTGCTCCATCCAGAGCATCTACAGCAAGACCCGTATCATCGGCAATGGTTGGGATACCACAATGTGCATAACCTGCCCTGGCTTTGATCAGGGCATTGGCCTCAAGCGTATCACCATCTTCGATGATTTCACCTATCTCAGGATATTCCAGCAGCGACACAACTTCAACGGCATAGGGTTGCATGAGACGAGTCAATTCCTCAACCTTATGTTTGTTCTGTGTAGCTAGTAGCAATTTCATGTTATCAACCTACCAATTTGAAGGGGAATTGTTCCCCCCTTATATGCCCGTGACCAATTTATTCATTCCCAAGTTTTCGGGATGAAAATGAGGCGGCCAAAAAATAGACGCCATCCTTTCCTCAGTCAATGATTAAGACCCTGTTTAAGACAAGATGAAACCTGGAAGTAGAGCAGCTCAACAGGCACTATAAACTCAATATAAACAAGTTAAAATTAAATATAAGAAAACACCTGAATTGATGTAACAATTTGATATTCAACACAGCGGGAGAAATGAATTTAAAAAAGAGGCTACGCGATAATGGTTTTTGCATCCCCTGAGTGTCAGGCGGGAGAAAATAAAGAGGCCATCCTGATAAAGGGACGGCCTCTTTAAAAACGCGTTGATTTAATCAACGAAAAGCATTGATTCTATCAACTGGGAGCGTTGATAAAATCAATTGAAGACAAGGAATTACTTCATGAGTACCATTTTTTTGCTGAAGGACTGATCGGCAGTCTGTAAGCGATAAATATAGGTACCACTGCTAATTTCCTTACCATTCTGATCCATACCATCCCAACTGGTATTGATATACCCCGCTGGTACATATCCATTTACCAGGGTACGAACTTTCTGTCCGAGGAGATTGTAAATCTCAAGTGAGATTTCTGAAGCCTCAGGCAGAGCAAATTCGATCGTCGTTGTTGGATTGAAGGGGTTGGGATAATTCTGAGAGAGTCCATAAGCAGTTGGCATCATCTCAAGATCATCAACAGATACGATAGAGGTCGTAATCACGTTGCTGCCTTCACTCATATTTCCGTTTGCATCAACGGCTACCACCTGATAGTAATAGACCTGACCAACAGTGATATCCCAATCGGCAGTTCCGGGAGCTGTGGTCATCTCAATTATTGATCCATCTGTAAAATCAGGGTTGGTTGCACGATGGACTTCAAAATACTGGAAGTCTTCATCCACACTTGGTTCCCACTGCATCTCGACATGCGTATCATCAGAGAAAAGCAGCATGAGAGGTGCAGGCACTCCAGGATTGATATTGTCAATGGAGTAACCAGCGCTTGGCAAACCATCTTTGTACTCATTCATACCCCAGTGTCCTGTTACTAGGAAAACACTCATATATTCTTCAGGATTACTCACATAGGCACTGGAGTCAACCAACGTTGGCAATACCAGATTATAGTGATCCTCATCATGATTTGGTAGATAGTCAACAAAATCGAAGATTGGACCCATAGGTGTATTGGTCCATCTCCAGACACTATATGCCTCGAATGGACCCCATTCAGTGCCACCTGGCGAGAACTGCATCCTCACCCAGCGACCCTGATCATTGGGCTGATCAAAAATGAAGTTGATCGATGGAGGTGTAAATTCACGCTGATACATATTAATATCGATATTGACCCAGATATTCATGATGGTAACCATACCATATTGAACAGGATCATAGCCATCAGCATCAGCAAACACCATGTAGTCACCATTCATAGCGGGAATACTGAAATATCCATTGTCATCAGTATCACCCCAGAATCCAGTAGTTGAATCAGCCATGCTAATTATGACCACTTCAGCGTCATAGATGGGATTTCCCATATCATCATAGACATGTCCATCAACGCCACCGTCAGGCGGGGACATGGCAAAATCAAGATAGGTTGTATCATTGTTGACAGTGATCTCATCTATCCACATCGGTAGATATTCCCAGTGCTCAACGACCACACCATACATGCCATTGGGTAAACCAAACCAGAAACCACCTGTTGAATCGGTGTATGTCCAGTAGCCGTCATCCTCGTCGTAGCTATATACATAAACATCGGTATTCTGGAGGGGTGCGCCTGTATCGGCATCGTAAATCATACCGGCAATAGCACCATCAACCTGGAAGGATTCCAGGAAGAAATTGTAGCTGTTGTTGCCGGGATTAACTGGAAGTTCATCGTAATACATATTGAACCCTGGTGCCTGCACACTGACATAGTAGTAGCCCACGGGCAGGTCAAAATAATAGTATCCAAACTCATCAGTCATGGTCCCTGAACCCCAGCCCTCATTCCCAATCTGGACTTGAGCAAAAGGTATTGGTATGCCAGCTTCGTCGAATACATACCCTTCAAGAGAGGCGTCAAAACTCTGGTGATAGAGGTAGAGATCATGTTCAATCATGGAATCCGCGATAAGCATGGTATCCGCTCCCATGGACATCCACTCGTGGCCACCAGCATTGACCTCATAGAGACCTGCAGGAGCATAAACTTCATAATATCCATCGTAGTCAGGACTAGAGTAAAATTCCATGCCTGTATCGATATCGCGCATCATCATACCAATTTCTTCACCACCCATGATGGGTTCTTTGGTATCACCATCAAGGAAGAAACCATATAATCCACCAGCTAGGGTTTCCAGTGTGATCATCTGACCATCTGCACCTGCTGGGGTTTGGTGATTCATTGAGGTCTGGACAATAGCCGAGTTATCAGGAAGCCATACCATGAGATCGTAGAATGTTTCTGGACCTCCAAAGACTGGTATGTCGAAATAGCCATTTTCCATGCTAATGGCAAAAGCGTATCCCAGCTCATGGTTTAAGGCGACAACGTTTGCACCCACATGGGGAAGCCCATCGAGTTTTACAACACCTGCAATAAAATTATTGGTTGTATGCAATGTGAAATTCACAGTAGTGACAGCAAAATCACCAACATCTGCCCACTGGCTTTCAGGGACAACAAACGATCCGGGAAGTGTTGACCATTCGATGGTTACTTCATAGTTGCCAGGCATGACACCCATACTGTAGTAACCTGTGGGACCAGTATAGGCCATGGCCCCAGGACCACCATCGTCATTGCCAACTTTTACTTCTACACCCTCGATGGGAGTGCCTGTCTCATCGTAGACAAAACCCTCGATGGTGCTTGTGGGAGCCACATAGAAAAAGTTATAGCCGAATTCAGCACCCTGAACATTTACAAAATGATAAGGTGGCTCTGGCAATAATCCTTCCGTCATGAAGAAGTAGTCTTCGGTGCCGATCATCACATTTCCAGTGTCAGGTAAATCAAGATGATATTGACCTGCTCCGTCTGTAACTACCGCAACTGAAGGGTGATCGTCATCCTCTTCAGTTTCATAAACGGCCCAGACAACGATACCACCAAGTGGGGCACCGCCGCCATTGGTCTCATAAATAGAACCTGAGACAGAAAACGGACTTGGCATGGTATAAAATTGAACTGAGGTTACCGCCATATCCATTTCGGAAAAAGCCACAAAGAGCAGATCGTCAGCCAGATAGTTTAAGCCCTCAGCCATTTCATCGGTGTAGGTGAAACCGAAAATGCCAGGAGTGGGATCTTCATCATGCATATCGTTGTCCATGAATTCATAGAATTCCAGGGGCAGGTCATCTTCGTCCAGATCACCGTTATGATTGGCATCCCAGAATACACCAATCTCTCCAGATATGTAGTTGTCGAGAGTGATCTGAAAATACGGATTGGATCCAATTTCCAGAGTATCAGCATATTCACCATTTACGGTCATATCGTAAAGGGAGGGTGCACCATCAAAGAGAGTGGAACCATCTGTCTGTATCATGTAGTCGAAGGAGAAGGACGGGTTTGTATAGTCAGCATATGCCTCAGTAACCTCGAGTACAACATACATACCGGAAGTACGGGCATAGACTACCCAGATATTGCCTACAGCCAGTGGCAAACCATTGTTACCGCCTGACCCATCCCGGGAGATTTCAGTCCACAAGCGTAAGGGGTCATCAATAGCATCAACATAGGTTATACCCTCCAGCGTACTATCTAGAGATAAGTAATAGAGCATGCTTGGATCGCCATAGTTGGCATAGTCATTACCAAAATTCCCATTATCATTACCTGTAATCCGCACATCCATTCCAAGAGAATCACCACTGTTTTCCTCAGTGAGGAAGTTGAAGAACACGGAGTCGGGATGACTGCTCATTCTACCACTGCTATAATAGACTTCGCGTAACTCGCGTGAAGCGCTGGTCTGTTGCTGTGGGACAGGTCTATCGGTTCTCTTCAAATTGATCTGAGAACTTTTTCCGAAGTCTGGTAGGTTGTGTTGTTTGGCTTTGGTAAGGGCATTACTCAAGCGCAGATTGCGTTCCTGCTCTGGAGTCGCTTTTACAGCGGTACTGTTTGCTTTCAAATTCTTAAGCATGGTACCCTGATTCTGTACCTGTCTTAATTGTTTGAACTTTTCAATATTTGTAGCTGTTGTTGATTCGTCGGCCAGAATCAACATTGGCACGGCCATTATCATGATACTCATAATAACTAGCCAGGAAATTCCTTTCGATTTGATGTTACTCATCATACTTCCTCCATATTTGTTAGTGACTGGCGAAATTAACTCATTGGAAGGGATAATCTGTGACATGGCACACAAGCGTGTACAGGAAGATAACCCCTTTTGATCTAGCGCAAATATAATCGAAATGGATGTCTATCAACAGAATTAAGCATAATAATTGTCACGATTAAAGAATGCCAAAGTATACTACTATTCATAAAATGAATAGGAATATGCTTTTGATGAGATAAAAAAGGTGAAGCGGTCAGGGTGACAATGGAGCAAAAACATAGCTGGTAACATCCTTCTCGCTAAGAATCTGACTCTGCAATTTTGCAGGCTGGTGATCCTTGAGATAAACATCAAAAAAGCGTGTTGTGTTCACCCTCAACAATTCGTTCAGCCAGAGCGGATTCTGCACGCTGGTATAGCCAATTAAAAGTGAAAAAGGGGTAAACAGAGGCATGTCTGTGAAGTCCGTATGCAAGGTACCTGGAATAAGCATTTTGTAAGTTGGTCCACTGCCATGAGACAGCATCTCATTCATGCGCATATAATTGCCTGGATCTGACCATTGCTTTTGACCCAAATGGAAAATGGGTTTATTGAGACCTCTGGTGACGACAGAATCTGGTACCGGTGCATACCAACCATCCAGAATCATAGCCGCCTCAACCCGATCATCTATTGCCATGGTGTTGATGGCCACAGCACCACCAAGAGAATGACCCATAACCCCAATTCGATGTATGTCCATGGGGAGCTTTGCCAACAGAGGGTTCCCTTGATCTTCGGCAATCATATCCAGCATGAATGTCAGATCTCCAACCAGGATTTCAAGCTGGGAAAGATCAATGGTGTTAATGAAGCGTTCATTCAGGGCACGCTTTTTACCAGCCCTGTATTCTGCAGGTTCCCCATCATCAAAAATGGTGATGTTGGC
>Ga0307992_1000115_pt1 | contig 50723 bp, 42 predicted proteins | sample EllFjometagen133_FD_203162 | JGI IMG/M metagenome (GOLD analysis project Ga0307992, IMG submission 203162) | Marine microbial communities from Ellis Fjord, Antarctic Ocean - #133 | ecosystem: Environmental > Aquatic > Marine > Unclassified | place: Southern Ocean | collected 2014-10-08
CAGCAAAAGCGATTACTTTATGGGCTCGGATTTCACTTATGACGACCTGGGAGATAGGCACCCATCTGCTGATGCACACAAGCTGCTGCGTGAAGAAGAGATAGATGGAGAAATGTGCTATGTTGTAGAATCTACTCCTAAAGAAGAAGAATATATTTATTCCAAAACAATTACCTGGATTATGAAAGATAATTGGATTGGAAAGAAGAAAGAATTTTATGATGAAGATGATGAATTACTGAAAACGCTTACTGTTAAAGAATCTGTTACGCTCAAAGATGTTATCGTTATCACACTTTCAGAAATGCACAATGTTCAATCTGATCACAAAACAATTATGAAATTAGAGAATGTGGAAATTGACACCGGAGTTGCGGAAAACAAGTTCACTGAACGGATGATGAAAAGAGGAATGTAAAAGATCAGAGTCGAGATCAAGGTTAAGATCAAGGGAAAATGGAGAGAAAAAATGAAACGAAAAAATATAATTGTATTTTTGCTGCTGACAGTAACAATAATGCTTAACGCTCAAATAATCCATCACGGATTTGTGCGTACATACATCGGAGCACTTACAGATCAGGACGGAGAATATTCTGTTTTGCAAAACACGTTTGATTGGCGCTTGGATTACGGCAAAGGTGATGTTGTACTTTATGTTAATCCGGTCTTTGATTATAATTCTCTAAATAACAATTTAGATATTTCACTTCGTCAGGCATACATGGATATCTATTTCGATAATTTTGATCTACGTATTGGAAAACAGCAGATAATTTGGGGAAAGGCTGATGGTGTTTTTATCACCGATGTTATTTCACCACGTGACCTTTCAGAATTTATTTTGCCAGAATTTGAAGAGATACGTATTGGAACAAATGCAGTTAAATTTGATTATTATCTGGGAAATTCTACTTTCGAAGCAGTTTGGATTCCTACTTTCCAACCAACAATAACTCCCAGAAAAGGCTCGATCTGGTATAAAAATATGCTGGATTTCTCGGTGCCTATAATTTATGATTATCATAATTATGATGTTGGAAACAAATTATCTGAAAGTGAAATTGCTTTAAAATATTCTTACTTGGGGAGTGCAATAGATTTTGAATTGATGGTAGCTTATATGTGGGATGATAATCTTGCCATGCATATTTATCCGCAACCCGATACAACCATCCTGATCAAACCGGAATATCACCGTCTTCCATTAGCTGGAGCAAGTTTCAGTAAAGCTTTAGGTGGAGCTGTTATACGCGGGGAAGGAGCTTACTATTTCAATAAGAGATTTGCAGCCGAAGATCTTAGCGTGAATGGTGTAAAAGAAAAAGATTATGCCCATTATCTTATCGGTTACGATCATAATTGGTTTGGAATGAATGTTAGTTTTCAATTTATTCAGGAATATATTCTGGATTATGAAGAAGATATTAGAAATGATGAATTTTCTAATACTGCTACTTTACTCTCCTCAAAAACTTTTTTAAATGAGACATTAGAACTAAGTTTGTTAGCATATTATGGAATAAATAATGAAGATCTGCTGCTTCGTCCCAAAATTAGCTATGATCTATCCGATGGTTTCAATCTTATTCTCGGCTCTGATATTTTTCTCGGTGATGAAGGGAATTTTGGACAATATAATGATAATGATATGCTTTATGTTAAGATAAGGTATGATTTTTAGGGGGAAGAGAGTATAATTTAAATGTAATGAACAATGTTAAAGGTGTAGTGTTTATGATTTAATTAATTTGAATGCTATATTCAAGAATCTTTTTATAATCTTGTTCCAATTTATCCTTAATACTCTCAATTATTACATATTTACTTGAAATCTTTTTTTGAATTATTATATCAAAATCACCATCTTGATTAATGGGAATCTTAAAAGGTTTAACATCTTTTTCTAAGTGATTTTTTTTCAACCTTTTATTTCCATGACCCTTAATAAAATTTGGTAAGTGATTATTTAGAAGATACAAAAGGAATTTGTAATCTAATTTCATTTTATATTTTTCTTTTAGTATTAACAAACCGGAATGGCAGGACATGCTAAATTTACCATTTCTGTGAAAAACCATACCAGGGTATGAACCGTCAATAGACCAAGTGAGTCCTTCTTCATCATAATCATAAGAATCTATTCTTCCAATTTCTCCATTATCTAGTGTTTGACCAGAATATACTGGATATTCTCCACTATTGTCATTGATGTATTTTTTTGTATATTCTGCTTTTCCTAAATAAACATCAAAAATTTTATTGATTGTTACATTTTTAAACTTGATCTTACGGATTTCTTCGGTAATTTCTTTAATCTTCTTTTTTGATATTTCAATTTCTTTTAGAAGCTCAGATAATGAATTATCATACTCTTTGATAGAAAGGATCTTCTTCTCATCTTTAATACCAATTTCAACAAGCTCTTTCTCTGTCCAGAAGTCTTCGATAGTCCAATATTTTTGTTTTTGGAATTTAGAAAACTCAATTAATTTACAGCGTTTATCATCAACTTTAAATATACTCTTACTTCCTTTAAATTGATTATACAAATTCTTTGCCTTTTCCAAATCATTACTTTCAATCTCAAATCTATTTGCATTTAGTTGTTCCCCTATATTGGATACTAAATAAGTAAAAATTGGAAAATCTTGAATATGTTCTAAATCCTCTTTTTTCTTAATCCCAAGAATATATGTTTTCTTTGGAGTGTTAAAAAAAGTCTTTATTGGCAAAGAAATTAAGGTGTTAATATAACAAGTCTTCATTATTTCATCTCTTATATTCTTATTCCCTAGGTTATCGAGTATCCCATTTGGTATTATTACAAATGCTCTTCCCCCAGTACGTAAATTATTAAGAATCCATTTTAGTGCCAATCCTTCAACACCTACTCCAGAATTTGAGTAATTAACCTCTAAACCCTCCTCCTTAATTTCATCTCTTAAACTTTTTGAACCTTTTTTTACATATGGTGGATTTGTTAGTATCAAATCTGGTTTATTTTCTTCACCTTCAAAAGATATTTTGAGAGTTCCTAGATTTGAATCAGTAAGTAATTTGAAAGTTTCGTTAAATACTTTAGAATAATTAATGGATAATGCAGGATTTCTTTCTATTATATCAGATAAGTAGATTAACATATTGGCTTTTGCTAAAATTATAGTTCTGTGTTCATCATCATCTGAACCCTTATCATATCCTAGGAATTTTATTTTTTTACTCTTATTATTTGGTTGAAATTGCTTATTTAATTTAAAACTGACTTGTAAAGGTTCCAAAATAAAACCACCTACACCACAGAAAGGGTCACAAATGAAATTAGCATTTTCTACATCTGCCATTTCCACAATAGCTCTAACTACTTTCCTTGGTGTAAAAAATTGCCCAAGACGACTTTTATCCTGACTTTGTTTTAAGAATGTTTCGAATAATTTAGTTTTAAATTCTTTTTGTATATTTATTAATGATTCAAACTCTGAATATTTAACTAGTGAATTTCTAAATAGATTTGACTGGCTATCAACAGGATTACCTTTATTATCAACAAATATTGTTCCATTGATAATGGTTGTTCCATCATCAGCTGCTGGAAACAACTTTACAATTTCTACTCTAGAATTTCGTGCGTAATATTCAAGAACATCTTTATTTGTGCTTCCTTTGTCATACATTTTCATTAAAGAGCTAAAATCATATGGAGTTTTAAGCACCTTCAAATCACTGAGAAATTTAAAAATAAATAGTTCTACAACATTATAAAGACATTTGGTTGGATCCTTTCCAGTGTTAACGTAAATATCTTGCCAAACGTTTTTAGCTAAATTCAATGGGTCAACTTCTTTGGTCTTCTCAAACATTGAGTTTGATTTTGAAATGTATTTCTTAATTTTCTGAATCAGATCATACGTTTCTTTTGTACTGTTTTCAAGTTTAGTATAATCAGTTTGTGAAATTTCTTTGATTGAAAATGTATGTTGTACTTTTTGTTTATCCTCTTTAAGTATAAATGTGTAACTTCTTTCTTTCCCTGTAGTTTTATCAAGATAATTATTACATTTATCAGGTTGTGTGGGATTAATCCAATAAGTTACAATTCCATCTGAGATGACACCAATCTTAGAATTGAGAACTTGGCATAAGTTGTTACATTGTTCTATTGCTTTCTTTTTTTGTGCATCTGTTTGAAATTTATTTGGTTTTTTAAATTCGAGTAACAAAATTACACGGATATCCTTTATATTTCTTCTATCAACTATTAAACCATCTGGTTTTCTGGTTCTATATTTACCATAATTATTGTTTTGTATAATTTTTAACTGCTTATATTGATTTATAGTTGTAGAATGAGTAGGGTAATATTCATATTCAACTATTTGAATCCCTTTTTTCATTAAATTTCTCTGGATCAATTCCTCACTCATCACTCATTCCCTTCAATCTACTATTTATTTCATAACAATTAAACTAATTAAAAATGATGAAAATAGAAGTCAATCTTTTAAGTCCATTCTTCAAAATTCTTTAATCGTGAACTTATATCTGCTTGGAATTCCTCATCCGTAAAATCAGGATCTCTGGTTGAGAGCCAAAGTTCACAAGGTGCTTTTCCACATTCTTTACAAGATTTTAAACCTCTAAGTTCAGCACATTCATAAATAGGGCAAAGCACTTTATTCAAATACTTTGCCCAGGGAACTTTACCTTTCAGGTTATTACAACCATCACACTCAACTTTATATGCTTTACAGTCAGTTGAGCAACAAACACCGCATTTACTTAATTCTTTCATAATCGATTCTAAACCCTAATTTCATAGCTATAAAATGCTGTCATTCTGAGGAAATCTTCGAAGCAATTACTTACGAAGAATCTCATCTAAAGTGAAAATCCTTCCAGAGCGCAACATGTAAGATTCGTAAGGATGACAAAAAAATATTTTTAAGCAGAACTCATTAAAATTATTACTTTTCAGTTTCAGGTGAAATAAATCTATAAACGAGTCCAGCTAAAATTGCCCCGAAAATGGGTGCTACCCAAAAAAGCCATAATTGATCTATTGCCCAATCTCCAACAAAGATTGCCTGGCTTGTACTTCTGGCAGGATTTACTGATGTATTTGTAACAGGAATACTAATTAAATGAATAAGGGTCAAACCAAGACCAATTGCTAATCCGGCTAAATATTTAGGTGCTTTAGAATGGGTTGCTCCCAAGATTATAATTAAGAACATAAATGTCATCACAACTTCTGTTATTAATGCAGCCAACATGCTGTATCCACCAGGTGAATGTTCTCCATATCCGTTTGCAGCAAATCCACCGATCTCGAATCCTGCTTTTCCTGTTGCAATAAGATAAAGTATTCCAGCTCCAGCAATTCCACCCAATACTTGTGCAATGATGTAAGGGATGAGTTCTTTCTTATCAAAACGCCCACCAGCCCAAAGTCCAATAGAAACTGCAGGATTAAGGTGACAACCAGATATATGTCCAATTGCATAAGCCATAGTTACCACAGTTAAACCGAAAGCGAGAGCAACTCCTGCAAATCCAATTCCCAATTCAGGATATGCTGTTGCTAATACTGCGCTTCCGCATCCACCGAGTACTAACCATAAGGTTCCAATAAATTCAGCTGTTAGTTTTTTCATCTTCTTCTCCTCCATTATTTAGATACGATAAAACGAATTAATTTAATTAAGATGTCAATTTCTTTTTAAAAACTTGCAAAATTTGACATTGATAATTAAAAAGTTAGTATATAAATAATTGTTTAATCTAAATTTTTTTAGGAGGAATTATGTCGTTAATTTCCTGTGATGGAATTTCAAAAATATATAAAATGGGTGAAGTGGAGATAAAGGCTTTAAATAATATTTCATTAGAAATTTCCAAATCCCAATTTGTATCGTTTATAGGACCTTCCGGTAGCGGTAAAACAACAATGTTAAATCTATTCGGAGTTCTTGATAAACCAACTCTGGGAACTTTAAAAGTGATAGATACAGATATTTCCAAATTAAATTATGTGGAACGTGCAAAATTTAGAGGTGAACATTTGGGATTTATTTTCCAGAATTTCAACTTGATCCCCGTTCTCACTGTTTATGAAAATGTGGAATATCCCTTGGTGATGGTGAAGTCACTTCCCCAAAAAGAACGAAGAGAAAAGGTGCTTTCTCTACTGGATGCAGTGGGAATGCTCGACCAAAAAGACAAATTGATAAATCAAATTTCAGGTGGGCAGAAACAACGGGCAGCAATTGCTAGAGCTTTGACCACCGATCCTAAAATTGTGTTGGCAGATGAACCTACAGCGAATCTTGATCATGTGTCAGCCTACAAAGTAATGAGTTTAATGAAGAAATTGAGTAAAGAAGTTGGAACAACTTTCATTTTTTCAACTCATGATCCCAAAATTGTGAAAGAAGTTGATATAACCTACACACTCGAAGATGGCATTCTCATCAAACGCGAAGTAAGGAGCAACTAATGAAAAATATAATCAAGATAGCATTTAGAAATCTGTACCGTCAGAAAAGGCGTAGTTTTCTTACCATTGGAATTGTTGCTTTTGGCGTTCTCGCTGTTTTATTATTTTCTGCTACTGCCGGTTCGTTCAAGAATTTTATGATCAGCGAGATCACAGATTCGATGCTGGGACACATTCAAATTCATTCCAAGGGATATGTAGGCTCCTTAGATAATCTGCCGCTGGATAAAGCCTTACAAGCAAAACAAATAAAACAAATGGAAAAAATACTGGATGAAATTCCTGAAATAGAAAGTTATTCATATAGAATTTTATTAGGTGGAATGTTGAGTAATTATCTGGAATCTACAAGTGCCAAGTTTTCTGCTATTATTCCGGCAAAAGAAACACAGGTTGTTCCATTATTAGAAGACCGTTTAATGGAAGGAACTTTCCTGAAAAAAGGAGAGATTCTTCTTCCCGAATTGATTACCAAAGGTTTCGATTCAAAAATTGGTGATGATATAGTTTTGGTGGCAACTAATGCTGACGGTTCTGTGAATGGTCAGAATTTCAAGATTGCCGGTATTATGGAAAGCGTGATGGGACCAACTGGAAAATATGGATATATTCATTTTGATGATGCACAAACATTGTTGCGAATGAATGAACTACAGGTTAGTGAAGTTGCCATCCGCCTGAAAGATTTTGGTGATGTGAAGAAAGTGTATAATATTCTAAGTCAAAAACTGGGAGAGATCAAAAATCCAAAAGGGAACGATGTTTTTGAAATTCATACTTGGGAAAGTCTTTCTCCATTTTATAACATCGCTCAAATGATAGATATGATGGCACTTTTTATACAAATCATTCTGATCGGAATTGTGCTCGTGAGTATTATGAACGTAATGATAATGGCAGTTTACGAGAGAACTAAAGAGATCGGTTCGATTTCTGCAATGGGTACACCTCCTTCCAAAATCCGCTGGATGTTCATATTTGAAGGATTTTTCCTAGGAATATTTGGTTCTGTTATTGGATTGGTCGTAAGCCTTGTCGCGATATTTATTGTGAATATTTCTCATCTCACAGTTGCTTTCGGACGGAATAGTATAATCCTTTTGCAGCCGGAAGTATCAATATCACAAATTGGATTAACTGCATTAATTGTGATCATTGTATCAATTATTGCTGTAATGGAACCTGCTTTTAAAGCTTCAAAATTAGAACCGATCGAAGCTTTGAGACAGAATTAATACTTGGAGGAACAAAATGTTCAACAAAATAAGCTTAACAGAAAAAGTACTTTTACTGATTCTCGCTATGAATACAAGTTTTTTGTTCGCTCAGGATATCAGTGAAGAAGGAAATAAACTTTTACAAGAGATCGATAGAAATTTAACACCACAATCTTTTGAATCTCTAAAAAAAATAATTAATATCGAGCCAAATGGAACTGAAAAAGAGTTTGTGCTCTTTGTCCTGAAAAAGGGGAATGATAAAATGATAACGACCTTTCTTTCACCAAAATCGGAAGTTGGTCGATCAACTCTTCGCCTGGATGAAAATATGTGGCTGTACATTCCCAATGTAGGTAAACCGATGCGGATAACAAGTTTACAATCTGTGATCGGTGGTATTTTTAATAACTCTGATATCATGCAGCTTGATTATACTGCTGAGTATGACGTTATTGAAATGACAAATGAAAACAATGAGATTCTTTTGAATTTAAAAGCAAAAACTACATCCGTTGCTTACGATCAACTTAAAATGTGGGTGAATACAAAACATAAAACACCTTCTAAAATAGAGTGCTATACTGCCAGTGGGATGTTGATAAAAACACTTAATTTTAAGGAAATTAAAGATTTTGGAAATGGCATTATTCGTCCTTCGGTTTTAGAAACGGACAGCCCGCTTCACAAAGATTATAAAGCTGTGATGATCTATGCAAGTATCAAACCGCGTAAGATCGACGATGAAGTTTTTACTTTGAATTATATGGGTAAGGTTAAGGATTTGAGAAAGTGAAATTTCAAATTTCAAATTTCAAATTTCTAATTATCATTTTGCTTTTCTTGAATCTTCTTTCAGCTCAAGAATATTCTTTCGATCTTGAAGATTTTGAAAAGAAACCTTACGAGTTTATTGGGAATGTTAAACTTCAATATGATATCACAAAATTAGATAAATCTTCGTCATTGTATTCGCTTAATTTTCTTAACAAAGAAGAAGTAGATTATTGGGATTCCTACTATGCTTCGTTGGAATTAATAGGCGGTTATGAACTCTCAAAATTCAAATTCTCTTTAAATATCAAAGATCAGCTTACCTACAATACAAACGATGAATTTGAAAACAATTTCAGTATTTTTGAATCCTTTTTAAATACAGATGTTTCCAAAAACATTGACCTGCAAATTGGTAAAAAATCTGTAAAATGGGGAAAAGGATATATTTGGAATCCTGTTTCTTTTGTAGGACGGCAAAAAGATATAAACGATGTTGATGCCGGACTTGAAGGTTTCTGGCTGATTAAACTCGATTATGTAAAAAGCCTTTCCGGAATTTTTCAGAATCTCTCTATAACACCAATTATCATTCCTGTAATTGAAAATATAAATGAAGATTTCCAAGAAGATAGTTATAATTTTATCTTGAATAGTTATTTCCTTATTAAAGATACTGATCTTGATTTTTACCTGTTTATGAAAGACGATCAGTTTCAGAAGTTCGGGTTTGATTTTTCTCGAAACATTATACCAAGTTGGGAAATCCACGCCGAATATGTATTTAAAAAAGATGTAACTTCAAGCTGGTGGAATTCTGGTATTGCTGTAGAATCTGTAGTAGATGACTTTCACGATTACCTATTTGGAACAAGAATATTATTTGAAACAAATACTACTGTAATTATCGAATATCTTCATAACGATGCAGGTTTGGATGAAAAGCAGATGAAGGATTTCTTTGATGCCGTAGAGTTTGCAGTTATGGAAAATCAAGATTTAATACCCGTAATTAAACAATATCAGAATGAGAATTTCAGTTCCCAGTTTTTAATGAAAGATTATCTTTATGCTAAAGTCTCACAACCTGAACCGTTTGATATTTTATATTTTACTCCATCAGTTTTTGTTTTATATAATCTAAATGATAAAAGCGAAATGATCGGGGGAGAGTTTAATTATTCACGTTTTGAAAATTTGAACCTTAAACTTAAATACAACCTGATGTTTGGAGAAGAAAATTCTGAATTCGGAGAAAAGATCAGTTCAAATAAAATTTCTTTTTTGATTGAATATGTATTTTAACAAAATAAAAAACAAATAATTGATAAAAGAAAAAACCTCGTAAGGATAAACCAGTACAACATTAATAGGATTATTTAAAAAAAATAAAACAAAATTATTGACGCAATAATCCTATTTCGGAATTTAAGTACCTAAATAAAAGAAGGGAGTTTGTATGTCGAATTTGATCAATATTTCAGAAGCTGCTTCATTGGCTTTACACGGGCTGGTACTGATTGCAAAAAATCAGCCTTCACGCATAAATGTGAAAGTATTAGCTGAAAAATTAAATGCTTCTCAAACACACATGGCTAAGGTTTTTCAAAAACTTGGTAAAGCAAATCTGGTAAGATCATTACGTGGTCCTGCAGGTGGATTTGAGCTGAATAAACAGGCTGAGGATATCACATTCCTGGAAATATATGAGATAATCGATGGTGAAATAATATTGGGCGATTGTCCTCTTGGCAAAAACCATTGTGTTTTCAAATCCTGTATTTTCGACAACGAATTAACTCGGATTTCAACTGAAATTTATGAAGCATTTAGCAAAATAAAATTATCAGATTTTTAATAAAAATTAAAGAAAAATAGGAGCTAAAAATGGAAATTAGAAATTACAAAGATCTAAAAATTGCAGAAACACCACACAAGATCAATGCTTATAAATTATATGATAAAGATCCTGCACAAATCATGCATCTTCACTTAAAAGCAGGGGAGAGCCTAAAGGAACATATTACACCTGTGGATGTTGCCATCTATATTTTAGAAGGAACTCCCACTATTTTGGTTGGAGAAAAAAAGATAGTAGTTAAGAAAGATGATATGGTAGAAAGTCCTAGAAATATCGTGCATTGTATCTATAATGAATCAGATAAAGATGTACGCGTACTGGTAATGAAACTTCCAAGACCAACTACAAAGACCATAATAGTATAAAATTTTGTTCACTGATTTGAACGAAATTTATGAATAATATAAATTTGTCATTCTCGAGAAATTGGGAATTTGCTAATCTTCAGTTTTTAGATTCCGCATTAAGTACGGAATGACAATGTATATTAAAAATCCGTGAGCAACTTAGGAAAATAATAATGAAATATTTCGATGAAAATTCAACACTACTAGAAATTGTTGAGAAGTATCCGGAAACCATACCGGTTTTCACATCCAATGGATTTTCTCAAATGGATAATGCTGAACAACGAGAGAAATTTGCAAAATCAATTTCGCTGAAAATGGCTTTGATGTTGAAGCAACTCGATGTTAGAATTTTTTCTAATCTGCTTATCGAAGCCATTGAACAGAAAGACTCAAATATAGATGCTACTCTGGCTGCTACAACCAAAGTGGATGATGCAGAAGCTTTGAATATTGTTGGATTGCTACCTTGTCCGGTTCGCATTCCGCTTCTAGAACAATTTAATAATTTTGTTAAGGAGTATTCTGCTTCTCATGATTTTATTATTAATCATGAGTTGAAAGCAGCTTCTATGGGATTGGATTGGGTTGAGAACAATATTAAAGGTATAAGGGAAGCAACCGAACTTCCCGATCTATTTATCTCTGCCGGATTCGATATGTTCTTTGATGAAGAGATGATCGGGAAATTCAAAAGAAAAGGTGTTTTTGCTGATTCAACCAAATTGGAAAAATTCAACACCCTTTTTGATGGAATAGATTTGAAAGATCCCAAAGGTCATTACGCCATGATCGGAGTTGTCCCCGCTGTATTTTTGATCAATAAAAAAGAGTTGGATGGAAGGGGAATTCCAAAAAGTTGGAAAGATATATTGAAACCTGAATTTGAGAAACGTGTTTCTCTTCCTGTGGGAGATTTCGATCTCTTTAACGGAATCTTGCTGAATATTCATAAACATTATGGAAATGAAGGTGTGAAAAAATTGGGTCGTAGTTTGTTGGAATCTATGCATCCTTCTCAGATGGTTAAGAGTGATCGCAAGAAAGAAAACAAACCGATTGTAACTATTATGCCCTACTTCTTTACAAAAATGGTGAAAGATAATGGACCTATGGCTGCAATCTGGCCGGAAGACGGTGCAATTGTCAGTCCGATTTTCATGCTTTCTAAAAAAGAGAAAATTGAAAAACTGCAACCCGTCATTGATTTTTTTGCATCGGTAGAAGTGGGGAAGATCCTATCCCATAGTGGTTTATTCCCAAGTGTTCATCCCGATCTTGATAATCATATTCCTTCCCAAAATAAATTTATGTGGTTGGGATGGGATCATATTTACAGTAATGATATCGGCAAATTGATCAAGCATTGTGAAAAGCTGTTTAACGAATCGATTGGATAATGACATTAATTTGTCATCCTGAGTTTGGCTTTAGCCAAGTATCGAAGGATAAATGGTAAGAAAATCAGCTTGCACTTCGATACGAAACTAAAGTTTCTATTCAGCGTGACAATGGATTTTATGTAATTAAGTAGTTAAATAAAAAAATGAAAATAATATGAATCTTGTAACAGTATCAGGTCCTCCCTCATCAGGGAAAACTTCAGTAATCCTAAAGACGATAGAATCACTTAAAAAAAGAGGTTTAAAAGTAGCAGTAGCAAAATTTGACTGTCTTTATACTGACGATGATATTCTATATAAGAAAGCTGGAATTCCTGTAAAAAAAGGACTTTCCGGTGCACTCTGTCCTGATCACTATTTTGTGAGCAATGTAGAAGAGATCACCAAATGGGGAGTTGATAATAAATTTGATATTCTAATTAGTGAATCGGCTGGATTATGCAACCGATGTTCACCTTATATTAAAGGGATCAAGGCTATCTGTGTAATCGATAATCTGAGTGGAATTAACACTCCCAAAAAGATTGGCCCAATGTTGAAATCTGCCGATATTGTAGTGATCACCAAAGGTGATATTGTGTCACAGGCAGAACGTGAAGTTTTTGCCAGTCGTGTGAATACCGTAAATCCGGCTGCTGCAATTATGCACATAAACGGATTAACTGGTCAGGGAAGTTTTGAACTGAGTACTCTCCTCTATGACAAAACCCTAGACATTGATTCGTTGAAAGGAAAAGAATTACGTTTTCCAATGCCTTCTGCTTTATGTTCTTATTGCCTGGGAGAAACCAGGATTGGCGAAAGTTATCAGATGGGTAACGTTCGTAAAATGAAGTTAGAAGATTGAGGGGAAGATCATGAAAAACATAGAACTCAAAAAAATATCTGAACTCCTGACAGATTTCCCATTCTTAACAGCTTTTTTTAATGATAATGGGTTGGAGATTGAAGGAAAGGAAGAGCTTACTCTTACTGAATATTTTGCAACATTTGATGAAGATGAGATAGAAGATAGAGCAATTGATGCAGAAAATTTGATTTTCCAAATTGGTGAATTCATTGAGCAGATGATCGCCTTTTTGGGAAAAGATGAAGATATTGTGAAAACTATATCTATCCAACCTGGAACAGACAAATCCGGAAATGCGGAGAAATTTGCTGAGTTGGTAATAAAACAAGGTGAGATCATCTCGATTGTGGGTCCAACAGGTTCCGGGAAAAGCAGATTGCTGGGTGATATTGAATGGGTAGCACAGAACGATACTCCAACGTCACGTAAGATTCTCATCAATAATGATATTCCCGATAAAAAATGGCGTTTTTCATCTTCCGATAAACTTGTAGCACAGCTTTCCCAAAATATGAATTTTGTGATGGATCTCTCTGTTTATGAATTCGTAGAGCTGCATGCAGAAAGCCGGTTAGTGAAGAACAAAGAAACTATCATCAAAAGAATTATTGATAAAGCTAATGACCTGGCTGGTGAGAAATTTTCTCCAGATACTCCTATAACCAGCTTGAGTGGAGGTCAATCCCGCGCTTTGATGATTGCTGATACTGCTATCCTCAGTAAATCTCCTATCATTCTCATCGATGAAATAGAAAACGCTGGAATTGATAGAAAACGAGCTTTGAGGCTTTTAATTTCTGAAGATAAGATTGTATTGATGGCAACTCATGATCCGATCTTAGCTTTAATGGGAGACCGGAGGATCGTAATTAAAAATGGTGGGATCTTCAAAGTAATTGAAACCACTGAAGAAGAACGAAAAATTCTTACTACTTTGGAAGAAATGGATAAAACGCTTTTAGCATACAGAACAAAATTGAGAAGCGGTGAGATTATTGAGAAGATAGAAAATGTTAACCTCTAAGGTGGAAAGACGCAAAGATAAAATAACCACAGAGAACACGGAGAAAAGAATAATGAAAAGAAAGTGGAATTATATAGTTTTTCAATTCGTGATAATTGGTGTTAATTCGTGGTTTCAAAATAAGGAGAGATATTATGCATGACGGATGTGCAGGAAGTTTTGAAAATGGTAAACAGGTTGTAGATAAAGTTAGACAAATGGGTTTTGCTGAACAACCCATGCCGATGCCTTTGGATATTCATTGTGTTGAGTGTGGTGAAAATTTTGAAATGGAAACTTTCGAAAACAAATGTCCCAAATGCAAAATGGTTTATGGCGTTGTTCCATGCCATGCATTTGATTCTGCAAATGTTCAAGCAGCGGGAATAGATTATTAATAATTTAGAAAAAAAAGATCGTTTTAAAAAATGGTAAAGAAAATAGAAAAAAATAGTATAGAATTCATTATGCTACACTTTCTGATCAATCAGAAACGAACAAGGAAACTAATTTCATATTAAGATTTTAAGTTACTCTTTTCATTCTAACTTTATATATTTTGTTTAACATTTTTTATATTTTAGAGACAGTTTAATTGACATTGACTACTCTACTTTATAATAATCTACTTGACATCAATCTGGCGGTGAATTTTTCTCGCTATTGGAAAATATAATAGTAGAAAGTAAAATAATTTTTGCTGGATTTTCGTGATTTTAATGTCTTATATAATTAGAATAAATATTATGGAGGTTAAATGTCCCGCTTAGATCTGGTTGTTCTGGGGTTTTTAAACAGACAGCCTATGCACGGTTACGAGATAATCGGTTATTTTGAAAAACGCGGTATTGAAATGTGGACACAGGTAAAAACACCATCTGTCTACAAAGCCTTGCAACGGCTTGAAAAAAAAGGATATATCACTGGCGAAATGAAACAGAAAGGAAATAATCCGCCAAGAAAAGTATTTACGGTCACCCAACCCGGAGAAGAATATTTTATGGAAACATTACGATCATTCCTATGGGGAAAAGGACAATTCCAAACTCCATTTGATTTTTGGAATGCATTTCGATTTATTCAAAAAAATATAACATATTCAGAATTCATCAGAGTTCTGGAAAACCGTGAATTGAAGCATGAAAAGATGGTAAGAATTATGAAAGATAAGCATAAGCAAGCTGTTGAATGCGGTGATATGCCGGATTTTCCTTTCTATGCAAAGATCATGCACGAATCTATGAGAAAAATGAAAGATATAGAACTAGAAATAATTAAAGAAATGAAATCTGCCGCAATACTACCGGAAAATCAAAAAGATTTCAAAGAGGAGAAAAAATGAAACAAATAATACTATCAATTTTAGTTATCTTGATTTCAGTGAATGTGGTTGCACAAACACTTTCACTGAAGGAAGCTAAAGAATTAGCACTAAAATATAATCCCGATCTATTGGCACAACAGCAGGCAACCGAAGCCAGCAAAAACACTCTTTGGCAATCATACTTGAATTTGATTCCGTCTGCCAGTTTAACCGGAAATTATGTTCAATTCAACGATCCTGTAATGATAGGATATGAACTTGCAGATGAATCCAGATCTTATGGATATAGTATAACTCAACCGGTTTTCAATGGTGGGAAGATCTGGTTAGGTGCTCGAATGGCAAATGATGGTTATAAGATAGTAAAAGAGAGTTTAAAAAACAAAACTTTAAGTACAATTGCAAATGTAGAATCCAAATATTTTAATGTTTTGGAAAACCAGATATTATTAAATATCTCAAAAAAAGATCTACTCTCTTCACAAACAAATGTAGAGATTGCACAGATTCGTTTTGATGCCGGCACACTTTCCAAAGCTGAATATCTGCAACTGCAATCTGAATTAGCCGGTAAAGAAGTTACTCTTATCCAGATAGAAAATCTTTATCAAATAAGCTTACTGGAATTAGCTAATTTCTTGCAGATAGACAAAGTCACTGAGCTGGCAGAAATTCCAATTGAATCTCATCAACCAATTTTAGATAAATTGAGCAATAAATCTCTTTCCGAATTGGATGAAATGATAAATATGATCATTAATATTGGAGAAAGCAATAATTCTTCAATTAAGATATCTGAAATATCTGTTAAAACAAATAAGAAATCTTTGATGATGGCTGGTGGAAATTTCTTACCATCAGTGAATTTACAATATTCAAACAATTGGGCAAAATATGATTTTCAAGATGATTATAATGAAAGCGGTCAATTAGGACTCAATCTTTCCATTCCAATCTTTCCTCTAGTTGATAATGGGTTGGAAGTTGCAAAAGCGAATCATAATTTGAAGCAGTCTAAATATGCATTAGAAACTATTAGTGATGGGATCAAGCTCTCATTGCAAAGCTCTTTGATAAATTTGGTGGCTGCTGCCAAAACCGTGAGATATTCCAAGCTTGCAATGGAATTTTCTAAAGAGACATACGATCAGATGAAAGAAAGATTTACTTATGGTGTAATTACAGCTAATGATCTTCTCTCTGCAGAAATCATGTTTACTTCTGCACAAAATCAATATACAACCAGCTTTTATAACTTTTTACGTACAAAATCAACTTTGCAGCTTGTGATGGGTATTGAAGATCCGCAAATTTTAGAAGAAATAATTAATGAATAATAAAGAATTTTGCATTATAAAATGTTTTTGTCTTCCTGACGAATCTTGCACGTTGTCCTTTGGAATAATCTCCACTTATAATGAGATTCTTCGAGAGAAAATTCTACGAAGATTTTCTCAGACAGACAGACATTTTCAATATTACAAAAACAAAATAAATAATAAATAATTGGAGAAAAAATGAAAAAACTATCAATATTGATCTTAATAGTTCTTATGTTCTCACTATCACTTGTTTCTTGCGGGAAAATGAGAAACCCCAAAGTAGATATTAGTAGCAAGCCAAAGGAAAAAGAAGTTATAGTAATGATTCAGGAAATGAAATTACAAGACTTGGACAAATATGTGAATATCATTGGTAAATTGGAAGGGATCACTGATGTTGACCTTTCCAGTGAAACGAACGGGAAGGTAGTGGAAATTTATAAAAATCTGGGTGACTGGGTGAACAAAGGAGAGGCAATCGGCAGAGTTGATAACACCGATGCAGAGAATATGCTTTTGCAGGTTCAAGCAGCCTTAATGGCAGCAGAAACAAATCTGGAGACAGCTAATCTAAACATGACAGCTTCTAACAAATTGTATGAAAAAAATACAATTTCCGAAAAAGAATTTTTACAGGCAAAAAGTTCTCTTAAGAATGCTCAAGCAGGATATAATGGTTCTTTGGCAAGTGTAGAATCTGCACGTAAAAATTTAGATAATTCTCAATTCACAGCTCCCGTTTCCGGTTATATAGCTGAACTCAAATTGGAAATTGGAGAAATGGTGAACTCGGGAATGAAAATTGCAGGTATTGTTAATTCTAAGAAGTTAAAGATCAAATCGGGGATTGGTGAATCTGATATTACGTATGTTCAAAAAAATGATCCGGTTACAATTATCTATAATAAAAAAGAATATGCGGGGAAAATATCAGGCATTGGTATTCGTCCAACAACTGGTGGGAACAACTATCCTGTTGAGATCGTAATGAATAATCCAAATAATGAACTATATCCAGGAATGGTGATCGAAGGACGCATTTTCTCTCAAACTTATCAAGATATTTTATATACATCAATTGAGAATTTAAGAGAGAAATATGATAAGAATTTTGTTTATGTTATCAATTCAGAAAATCGTGCTGAGATAAGAACTGTAACATTGGGAGAAAAAGTAGAAAATAATATTATAATTACATCCGGTTTAATAACTGGAGATAAACTTGTGATCGATGGTATAGATAGCCTTTCCGATGGAACGCTGGTTGATGCCCGAACTGGATTTAATGAATAAAACTACATCAAGAAAGGAGAATATATGTCTTTAGCAAAGTTTTCTGTAGAGAATGGTGTTCTTATAAATATGATCATGATCATCGTGTTCATATTTGGAATTTTCACTTTGATAAATATGCCGAAGGAAGAGGCACCTGCGGTAGATTTTGGTGCATTTTATATTATGGTAGGTTACCGTGGTGTTTCACCTGCCGAAATAGAAAAGTTGGTTATTAAACCGATTGAGGATGGCATTGCCGATCTGGATGATGTAAATTATATCACTTCTTCAGCATCGGAGGGACGTGCTACAATTTATATCCAAATGGATCCTGATGCAGATATCGATAAAGCCTGGAACGATCTAAATACCGAGATGGATAAAGTGAACGATCTTCCTGCTGATGCTGATGATCCATTTCTTTTGCAATTGAATATGCGGGAAGTAAATGATATCTGTACAGTTGCCTTGGGTGGTGAATTATCGGATAATGCTCTGCGTGAACTTGCTGATGATTTTAAAGATGAAGTTATGGAGTTGGATTACATTTCTAAAGTAACTATTGCAGGAACAAGAGACAGGCAGATCTGGATAGACACAGACATTCAAAAACTATCGGAATACGGACTAACTTTGAATGATCTTTCTAATGCAATTACCATGAGAAATGTAAATGCTCCTGGCGGCTCTATTAAAATTGGTTATGCGGATTTTCTGATTCGAACAATGGGAGAATTCGATAATATTTATGAGATAAATAACCTGGTTGTAAGTATGGATAGAAATGGAAGTGCAGTTCGCATTGGAAACGTTGCAACTGTGAGAGATACTTTGGAAGAAGCTGAAACTATCAGCAAACTGAATACTCAGAAAGCTGTAACTTTGCAGATCTATAAAAAAGCTGAAGGTAACATTATTGCTGTAATGGAAGATGTACATGAAAAAGCTGCCGAATTTCAGGGTCGTATTGATGGTCTTTCGGTAGAAGTGCGTAATGATGGATCTATTAGAGTTAAGAACAGCCTGAGTACACTTGGTACTAATGCTATGATCGGAGTCTTACTTGTTTTCTTGATCCTCTGGCTCTTTATTGGTTGGAGAAATGCACTCTTTGCTGCCTGGGGAATTCCATTCACTTTCCTTCTATCTTTTATTTTGATGCGGCAATTTGATGTAACTTTGAATAATCTAAGTTTATTTGGATTAATTCTGGTTTTGGGAATGATCGTTGATGATGCAATTATCGTTATCGAAAATATTCATCGCTATCGGGAAATGGGATACAGTCCCAGAGAAGCAGCCATAAAAGGGGCAACAGAGATTACCTGGCCGGTGGTTGCTGCAATTGCTACTACTGTTGCTGCATTTATGCCAATGCTGATGATGGAGGGAATGATGGGAAAATTCATGAAAGTTCTTCCTATTGTTGTTTCTATGGCTTTACTGGCATCACTCTTTGAGAGTTTGGTAATTCTTCCTTCACATGTCGCTGAACTAGGCGGAAAGGGAAATTTTGACCGCAAAAAGAAAGAACATAAATTACACGATTGGCTGGTAAAAAATTATCGGAAAACAGTTAAGAAGGCTCTAAAACACAGGATTAGAACGGTACTTATATTAGTAGTTGCAATGATCCTTTCTGTTATGGTAATGTTTTCCGGGTTAGTAAAATTTCAGTTTTTTGCTAGAAGCACTCCTAAAATTGTAATTGTAAATCTGGAAACACCTCCCGGTACATCTCTAGAAAAAACTGATGAGGTAGTTACTAAAATAGAAAATTATATCCTAAATATTCCGGAAAAAGAAGACATTGAAGCTATTGTAAGTACGATAGGAAAATATTCAGATAATCATAGAGATGAGATTGATACCAAAAATGCAGAAATTAAGATAGATCTGGTAGAACTTGACGAAATGAAATTCTCTCATAGCCAGATCAAGAACCGTATCAGGAAATATGTAGAAACTCTCCCTGAACTCTATTCGTTTATATTTAAAGATGGAGAACGTGGCGGACCTCCAACGGGTGAAGATATTGAGATCAGAATAAAAGGTGATGACCTAACCAGATTGGAAGAAATTGGAGAATACATAATATCTGAAATTGAAAAAATACCAGGCACAGCAGATTTGGAAACAAGTTTTGCAGATGGGGAAAAGGAGATCAGTATAATCCCTAAACATGATAAAATGGCTCTTTACGGCTTGAATGTTCGTTCCATTTCATCAGTTGTAAGTCTTGCTTCTTTTGGTATACCAATATCAAAATATCGTGGTTCCGGTATGGATGAGTATGATATTATTCTGCGTGTGCAAAATGATCAGATCGAAGATCTTTCCGATTTGGAAAACTTGCCGATCCGTACAATGAATGGAGATGTGATTGCACTAAAAGAAGTAGCTGATCTGGTAATTGGGGCAGGCTACGCTGAAATTCAGCATCGTGACAGAAAACGAATAATTACTGTAACCGGTTCGGTGACAACATATCAGGAAAATGGAAGAACTATATTACGTTCCGCTGATGAAGTTACAGAGTTACTACGCGGGAATGTGCTTTCCGGTTCAAAAGGTTATTTAACTGGATTCTCAGAACGTTTCCCAGGTTATCAAATCGAGTATGGCGGACAGGCGGAAGAGCAGAGTAAAACTAATAGATCACTCTATTTTGCTTTTGGTGTTTCACTTCTTCTTGTTTTCACAATTCTTGCTACTCAATTTAAATCTGCTGTTCAGCCGCTTATAGTGATGGTTACGATCCCATTTGCTTTTATCGGTGTTGTTTTTGGTCTGCTGGTTACAGGTCTGCCATTCTCAATGATGACGATGATATCAATAGTTGCGCTTGCCGGAGTTGTGGTGAATGATGCTTTAGTTCTGGTAGATTTTGTAAATCGTGAAAGGGCAAATGGCGTGGATCGTTGGAATTCATTGATCAATGCCGGCTCAATACGTTTACGACCAATCTTGATGACAACAATAACTACTATTGCCGGCTTCATGCCGATTATTCTTTCTACTTCCAGCACGACTTCAGATTGGAAACCAATGGCGGTAAGTATTGCCTTCGGATTGGCATTTGCTACTGTGCTGACATTATTTGCAATTCCTGTGATCTACTCTCTGGTAGATTCTCTGTTTGGAAGATTAGGAATGACCCGCTTTAAAACTCATCTCAGTTATGAAGAGTGTGTTAAAGTAGAAGATTAATTTAAATAATTACCTTACGAAGGTTGTGTTGCTTCTTGCTTTTCTTGACCTTCGTAAGGTTAAATAAAAGGAAACATATTAACCTTGCAAGGGCTTCTTTCAAAACTTCTTAGGAAGTTAGCCCTTTTAAGGTTTCTTTCATATTTTCTATTATTCCAATCCTGAAATTGCTAAATATATGTTAAATTAAAAGAAGTGATTACTGAATTGATTTTCCTCATTCCTAACTTTCCAGTTGGGAATGGGATATTTCTAAAAAACATCTATATCGAATGAAGCGGAAGCTTCACAATATTTTACTTTCCCAAGCAGAAGCTTAGGGAGTAGGTTACTTTGTCTTTTTCAGCTAACCCTGAAATTGCTAATTGAAAGATTAATTGAGAGAAGTGATTGCAGGATATTTATTTTGTTTGCCTAAAAAACAAAATAATAACTCCAAAATTGGTTTTAATTTGACATTAATATGCTATCCATTTTAAAAAGAACGTAGAAACTTTAAACAAGGAAATAATTATGAACAAACTCTATTTCGGTGATAACCTGGAAATAATGAAAGAGCTACTTAAACAAAATCCAAATGGCTTCATTGATCTTATCTATATCGATCCGCCTTTCAACAGCAAACGCAATTATAATGTTCTTTATGAAAGCATCGACATGGAAGATACAAAAGCACAAAAGCAGGCTTTTGCAGATACATGGAGCAATGTTAGCTACCTCGATACTCTGCGTGAAATCCAGGACATTGATATGGGCTTGTATGAATTTCTAAATGCTCTTGATAAAATTAATATCTCCAAAAGTGCAATTTCCTATCTTGCCACCATGAGTATCCGCATCTGGTATATGCATAAATTATTAGCAGAAACAGGCAGTTTCTATCTGCATTGTGATTCAACCATGAGTCATTATCTGAAAATTGTATGTGATTTGATATTTAAAGAAAAAAATTTTAGAAATGAGATAGTATGGCAAAGATATTCAGGTTTTAAAAGGAAAACAGCAAAAAAATTTCCACAGAAAAATGATATTATCTTATTTTATGTAAAAAGTGAAAATCATTTATTTAATGTTCAATATATACCTCACAAAACTGAATACATAAAGAGATTTAAACCAGATGAAACTGGTAGGTTATGCAGAACTGATGTAAACCCAACGAAAGGTGGTAGGAGAACAATCTATCTTGATGAAGTAGAAGGAAATATTATAGATTCCGTTTGGGTTGATATAAATCCTATAAATCCTGTCGCAAAAGAACGTCTTGGTTATCCAACCCAAAAACCAGAAGCACTTTTAGAAAGGATAATAGAAGCTAGTTCCAATAAGGGAGATGTTGTTGCAGATTTTTTCTGTGGTTGTGGTACAGCAATTTCCGTAGCGCAAAAATTAAAACGAAAATGGGTTGGAGTGGATATTTCTCACCTTGCTGTAAAGCTAATTACAAAAAGATTGATGGATGCTTATGGAATAGGCGTTCGTAAAACATTCGAGATTTTTGGATTCCCTCAGGATATTGCTTCTGCCAGAGAACTTGCAACTGCAACCAGAAAAGGTCGGTTAAAATTTGAAGAATGGATCATTGAAGTTATGCTTCATGGTGTTCTAAATGAGAAGAAGAACCAAACTGGATTTGACGGATATTTAACTCTTGATATGCCCTGGAAGAAAGAATTTGTTCTCATCGAAGTTAAAAGCGGTAATGCCAATTTGCAGCAGGTAAATCATTTCATTCAAACAATTAAAAATAGAGAAGCAGTAATGGGAATTTTTGTTTGTTTTGCAGAACAAGTTACAGATGGAATGAAACAGGCTTCCAAAAGAGAAGGATTTTATTTAGAGCAGAATTTCGGTAGAAAATTTGAGAAGCTGCAGATAATTACTGTCGAAGATCTTTTAGAAGATAAATTGCCGAACTTTCCACCTGCTGAAAACATAACTTTCAAGAAAGCATCCAGAGGTAAAGAGGAAGGTTTAGAACAGGAAATTGATATGTAGTTTTTTTTAAGGTTTCTTTCACATTTTCTATTATTCCAACCCTGAAATTGCTAAATTGTATGTTAAATTGAGAGAAGCGATTGCAGGATAGATTATTCTCATTCCTAACTTTCCAATTGGGAATGGGAGATCTCTAAGAAATATCTATTTCGAATGAATCGGAAACTTTACAATATTTCATCTTCCCAAGCAGAAACTTAGGAAGTAGATTCTTGATATTCCAACCCTGAAATTGCTAAATTGTATGTTAAAATTGAGAGAAGTGATTGCAGGGTTTAATTTATCTACAACCCCTTCTTCGCCGGTACAAAAAAATCATTGAATTCGGTTTTAAGAAGACGCTGCAAAGATACTGAACAATTATCCTTAACATAAGCAATTGAGAATGCCGGATTCTCTTTGTAATCTATCTCCACATAATGAAGTGTATCTCCTAGATAATGCAGATATGCTTCATCATCCGGTGTATAAGTCTCCACGTCGATATCAGTTCCATTATATCCCAAAACCCAGCCAAAATAATTCTCGTTTCTTATCCCCCATATTTTTTGCCAGTTTGGTTTATAATTATTAAAGAAAGCATTGAATGGATTAAATCCAAAAGCATGATATGTAAGATCAGATAAACCAAACCCTCCGTATCTTAATGGATTCATTTCTACCGGAATTAATGCATCATTTTCCAATTTAAATTCTGCATGTATTGGAAAATTAGTGATCTTTAAATTTTGGTTCAATTCAATAAATATCATCTTTAGCCTGTCGTAATAATTTTCGAAGATATTCTTATTTGTATAATAAAGTACATGGAAATATTCATTTTTTTCAGGAATTGGATGGTGATAGATATTCATTATCTCAGGTTTTCCGTTATCATTGAAATACATATCTACAGCATATTCTTCACCTTCAATAAATTGTTCAACTATCAGTTCGTTTTTAGATAAAACACTCTCCGAAAAATAACGTGTGTTTTCTGCAAGCTCACTGCGGATTTCTTTTGCCAATTCAGAAATGTTAGTTTGTATATTCAGTTCTTTTACAGCAGTCCCAAAAAATCCTTTAATTGGTTTAACAATATATTTTTTTTTACGATCCAATTTAATATTTTTCAACTCGTTAATTGTAGTTTTTGCAAAGAAGAAATCAGGGTAAATATTGCTCAACAACTCTCGGAATTTATGTTTATTCTTAAGCATATTCACAGCATTAATAAAAGATCTATCCTCTGATCTTTCCAAGATAATTTCAAGTGCACTTTCAGTGGGAGCATAAACCTTATCACCAGTTTTAATGATCAGGTTTGAATTTTTAAATTCATCTTCAGTTAGTATTTTTACAGTTGTATCAATTTTGGTTACAAGCTCAGAAATATAACCTTTACCAGTAATTATATAATTCATCCAATACCTCGAAATTTTTCTTGTTGCTAACTTTCTTAGATAGATTTTTGTGTCAAAAGGAAAACAGAAATTTTTGATTTATTAATAATTTGTGGAATAATTAATGTATTTAAGAAAGATAATAATTAATATATAAACGGAGGAATTTTAATGAAAAGATTGTTTTTTGTGTTGTTGTTATGCGTAGTTTTTGCCAGTACGGCTTTTGCTTGGCGAGATAATGAAATGGAAGTTCGAGTATTTTACAATAATGATTCAGAACTTGAAAAATTAATAAACCTTCAACCTGAGGGTGATATTTATCCAAATGGAGAAGCTTTGATATATTTGATTCCTTCCGAATATGAAGCACTGAAAAAGACCGGTCTTAAGTATCAGATTGAAAGAGAAAATGTAAAAACCTATGCTGAAAATTTCTGGCAATCACAGGATAATACAAGAGAAGCTTATCATACTTATACCGGAATTGTAGCTCTGGCTGACAGCCTTGTCACGGCCTTTCCGAATATTTGTGAAAAACATCTTTTTGGAACATCTGTTCAAGGTCGTGAACTTGGTGCTTTAAAAATTACCGATAATGTCACTCTTGATGAAAACGAAGCAGAAGTTATGTTCGATGGTGGAATTCACGGAGATGAAATAGGAGCTTCAGAAAATGTAATCCGTTTTGCACGTGATCTGTGTCTCGGTTACGGAGTTGATCCTGATATTACAGATTTGATTAATAATCGTGAGATCTGGTTGTATTATATGGTCAATCCTGATGGACGAGCCATGGATCAACGATATAATGCCAATGGAGTTGATCTAAATCGCGATTCCGGTTATATGTGGGATGGCTGGGGAGGAAGTTCAGGACCTTATTCTCAACCTGAATCAAAAGCACTCAAAGATTGTCATTACAATCGGCAATTTGTGGTTCATACTACTTATCACAGTGGTACGGAATATATTTCACACCCATGGAGTTATCGTTCTGATCAATGTCCTGATTATGCACATATCAACCAACTTGCCAGTGAATATTCTTCTTCTTCAGGTTATGTCAACATGGAATATGGTCAGGGTTGTACAGGAATGTACCCGATCAATGGTAGTACGAAAGATACCAATTATGGAATGATGGGTGCCATTAGTTGGTCGATGGAAATTTCTTATAGCAAACATCCTGCAACCAGTCAGATCATGATGTATTACAATTATAATAAACCGGCAATGCTCAGTATAATAGAACATTCCGGTTACGGTTTGGAAGGTATTGTAACTAATGTCAATTCTGGAGATCCAGTAACAGCTACAATTTTTATTAATGACTATTTCCCTTGTTATTCCGATCCATCTGTAGGTGATTATCACAAATATGTTCTTCCTGGAACTTATGATGTTACGGTAGTAGCCAATGGTTATGAAACACAAACAATAACTGGAGTTGTAGTTACGGCAGGAAACACAACTTTCACAGATTTTCAGCTTCAATCGGAAATTGGACATTATATTTATAAAATTTCAGCTTCCCAGATACCCGACAATAATACAGCTGATGAAGGTGATACACCTGGTGTTATTGGAGCACCTGATAACAGAAATTATTCTATTGGGAGAAATGGCTGGATCATTGTAGATATGCAGTGTCCTATTCCTGATGGAGCTGGTAATGACCTGATTGTTCATGAGGGTGATACTTCTGCCGAAAGTTATTCAGTTTTTGCCGGAGAGACAATTGATGGACCTTGGATGCCACTGGGTGATGGAAACGGAACAACAGAATTTGATTTAGCAAACGGGAATCTTTTTGAAGCTCAGTTTATAAAGATAGTTGATGATGGGGATGGTGTTCAAACTGCACCTGATGCAGGATTTGATCTGGATGCTATTGAAACAATTAGCCAGGTTCAGAATGTTAATATTGCTGTAGAAAATAATAACATTACACTTACTTGGGATAGTGTGGTCGGAGCAGCAAATTACCGGATCTATGTTTCTGATAATCCACATGATAATTTCGTTCTGTTCGATACTGTTGCAGGTACTACCTGGAGTGAAACGATTATAAATGCAAAGAGATTTTACCGGATAACAGCATCAGATGAGTAAAAGTTTATTCAGACCTAATAGTCAAAAAGCCCGACATTTCTGCCGGGCTTTTTTATTCAACTCAAGCTCCAGTATGGTACTGAGTACTTGAAGGAGGGGATTTTTCATTAGAAGATTTTGCACCAATGTTTCCACCAGAAAATTTAACATCAGAGATCCAGAATTATAATGATGTAATGCTTACATGGGAGCAGCCAAGCGGTACAGATATGACAAGAGATCTTTTAGGTTATAAGATCTACAAAGATGGTTTAGAGATAACTGAGATCAACGATCCTGCTATTCTCACCTACACAGATGCTATCTTACCAGCAGGTATTTATGAATATAGTATTACTGCTCTATTCCATGTTGGAGAATCATGTCCTTCTAATATTGAAACAGTAACCCTGGTTCTTCCAGTACCTCAAAATCCAGAGGCTTCAACTCAATATGCAAACATTCTTATAAGCTGGGATGAGCTTGCAGACAGGTCGTTTTCTCATTATAAAGTATATCGGAATTTACTCATGATCGCAGATGATATAATGGAAAACTCTTATATTGATCTTGATGTACCGAACGGAAATTATTCCTACAATGTAAGATCGGTATATAGCGGTGGTTATCAATCCGCCCTATCAACAGATGCGGTTATAGAGCATATTCAGACCAATATTGATGAAATAATTGTTCCTGTAAAAACCGAACTTACAGGTAACTATCCGAATCCATTCAATCCGACAACAACAATAAGTTTCTCAACTAAAGAAGCAGGTTATGTATCAATAAATATTTATAATATGAAAGGTCAGCTTGTTAAGACACTTGTAAATAAGCAACTTGATGCAGCTTATTATGATATTGTATGGAATGGTAAAGATAACAGTGATAAGTCAGTTTCAAGTGGTATATACTTCTACAAGATGAAATCCAATAACTATACCGCTACAAAGAAAATGATCCTTATGAAATAAGAGAATTTCACCTCGACCATTTTTCGAGAGCAGCAACTTTTCATTCTTATGAATAAGATAATTTCGCCTGATCACTCACGAGTGGTCAGGCAATTTCTTCTTCGGTGAAATAATATTAATTATCTATTGTATAAAAGGGGAAAGTTGAATAGCTTTCTCCTTTGTTTTGTAACGTTAAAATTCATATTCTACGCCAAGAATTGGTAAAAACGTCCATTGATAAATTTCATCAACTGTTTGATCCGTATCATTCCAGTAATACTCAGCGATATTCTTCTGAGCATACGCATTCCACACACTAGCATAGATCACCATGTTTGTTTTATTGAAAAAAAACCTCTTGTCTATCCGAACGTTCATTGAGTGATAGTCTGGATAACGCTCAGCATTTATCCGGTTTTCATCCAGTACTGTCTGATGATATTCTTCTGATAGTTGTTCATTGATTGGAGTGTAAGGGACACCACCTGCATAGATCCAGCGCATACTCATTTCCAATCCTGGAGTTGGTTTATATCCACCTTCGATACTAATGATAAGCTGATTATCATAGTTTCTGTTACGCCAGATGCCGTCGTAACTTTTATAACTGGAACGGAAATAAGCAGCACTAGCTAATCCGTAAATTCTCTTAGCCAATTTCTTCTGCAGGATCACTTCTACACCACGGCTCAAAGCTTGACCATCATCTTTTAGGTTCTCATAATTATTAAAGAAATTATCGTCGATCACAAAAAAACCAGGTTGATTAGTATCCGTTGGGAAATTGCTGTAATCTTTCTGATAAGCTTCTATAACTAAGCGCGTGTCTTCTGAAAGTAAATGTTCAATTCCTATAATATAATGTGTGGCAAATGGATCTTTCAGATCTTTATTGTTTTCACTCTGCGATAAAAGCAGTAGTGGCAGATTCTGATGAAAAATCCCAATCGAGCCATTTAAAGAAGTTTTTTCATTCAGTTTATATTTACAGAAAAATCTTGGTGATAGGGTTACATTTTCGTTTAAAGAAAAATAATCTGCCCTTAAACCTAAAACTGTAGAAAATTTAGGGAAAGGATTAAAATTAAGACTGACAAAACCACCCAATTTTTCAGCTCTTATTATATGTTTCATACTAAGTTCTGGGATTGTATCACCAATAGAATTAGTTGATTCTGCTAGAAAGTTATCATAATCATGCATCAAGTGTTTAGCGTCGAATCCAAAATCTACACTAATTTTTTTGGATAATCTTTTGAAATTCACATTTCTTAGTTTATATTCCATTTCATTGGTTCTGTTTTTAATATCAGGAATATCACTGGTTGGCTCTTTAAAAGTTTCCCAAAAATCTTCTTCATATTTAGATGAAGTTACCGATAATGAAGTATTAGAAAAAGTAGATTCATTCCAAACAGCCCGCCAATTCAAACCATAAGTTCCCTGATAAAGATCTTGATTCCCGTAATGTGACATATAGTTTTCCATTGCATTTTCCTGATCTGGTGAATTATGATCATCTGCAAAAACAGCTAGGAAGGATAACTTCTGTAAGGGATTGAATTCATAGGTAAACTTTCCTTGTATATCACCATATTCTGGTGCAATAGAAGTCCCTACATCGATAGCATCAATAATATATTTCAAGTAACTTCTTTTTATAGCCAGCATAGCAGAACTTTTCTTGCTTGTAGGACCTTCAAAAATTCCTCCGAAACCTACCCAACTGAAATCAATCTGTCCATCAAATTCATTTGGATTTCCATCGCGGAAATCGATTTCCATAATGGAAGAAAGCTTGTCTCCATAAATGACAGAAAATCCTCCTGTATTGAATGTAACATTTTGGATGAAATCTACATTAAGAATACCTATCGGTCCGCCAGATGAACCTTGATGCGGAAAGTGATTAATATTTGGGATTTCGATATTATCAATATAGAATGAATTTTCCATCGGATTTCCGCCGCGCACAATAAGGTTATTACTTTGATCATTCACTTTTGCTACACTAGGTAAAGACATCATAATACGGCTTACGTCTCCAGCAGAGCCGGGAGCACGCCGGATCTCTTCATTAGAAAAGCTAACAATACTTGTTGTCTGCTCCTCTGTTTCAGCAAAATAACTGGTTTCTACTTTTATTCCTTCGATCTGAATGGCTTTTCTCTTTAATTCTCCGTTTACAAATGTTGATCGATTTGAGCGTATTATTATATCTGTTTTTGTTTGCGGGTTGGCTCCAATTATCTGAAAGATAATCGTGTAATTTCCTACAGGCAGGTTCATTATGGAATATTGCCCCTTTTCATTCGTATAAACACCTCTTTCAAGTTCTTTCACTAAGACAGTTACATTCACCAATGGATAGCTTGTTTCTGCATCGATAACACGTCCTATTAAGTTACCTGTTTGAGTTTGGCTTGGATATAGCAATGTACTAAATCCTATCACTAAAATAATTAGTAATATTTTTGTTTGGTTGTTCATTTTTCTTCCCTTTTTTTATTTTAGATAATTTTCTAATAAAACTTTGATGAAGACCTTTTGATTTTCTAAGCTTTTTAATTCTTTTCCCAAAAATTGATCAAACAATCCAGGCATTATACCGGACATAAGAATAGTTGAAAATAATTGTACTACAGATGTTTTGCTTTCAAAATTATCTTCAAAGGGTATAATGTTTCTAATTAACCCGTGCAGTTCTGCTAAAAACTCATTGATCTTCTGAACAGAATTTGTGCTGAAATCATTTTTAAGGAATGAATCAGCAAGATGTGCTTTGGTTAAGTTCGGGTAATTAATTAAACCTTTCAAAGTATCTTCCAGAAAATGCTGAATGGCCTTTTTTGAATCACTTACCCAGAGATTTTCATAATCTTTAATATTGTTTACAAAACTCTCATTTAAAGTTGCATTCATTACGATTTTTAATAGTTGTTCTTTAGAACCAAAATGGTAATTTATTGCTGCCACATTCACTCCAGCTTGTTCAGCAATTTTCCTAATTGTAACACCTTGAACACCTTTGCTCTCAATACTTTCAATAGTAGTCATAATGATTTTTTGTTTAATTTCATTACTACTCATTTTCATTTCCTCCTTCAATAAATAAAACAGTAATTTTAAACACATGTTTGAAAAAAATATTTATGCCTTCATGTCAAGATTTATTTCTTTTTGTATATTAAATTTATAGCATAATGCAAAAATAACTGTAGCAATTTTACTCCTCGATTATTGGCAATTTCCCCCGATTTTTCATAGATTACTTTCGGTTTGTTCCCAACGGAATGATTATTGATCTAGAAGCTAAAGTTAAAAAAAAATAATTGTATTCCAAAATTATCTTAATTTATACCCTTGAGGGAACATTATGTTTGACAAGAACAGATGAATGAGGCGAATAGTGAATTAAATCGGAGGTATAAATGAAAAATAAAGAAATGTTAATTGCTTTGAAGAATGCAATGCGAGGTGAAAAAGATAGCATAAATGTTTATCAGAATGCTCTTGGAAACTCTAAGGATACTGAAGTAATAAATTTTTTCCAATATATGATTGAAGAAGAACAAAGACACTTTAATTATCTTTTGGAGTATTATCAATCCATTACCAATGAAGAGATATTGAAAATAATCGTTACAAAAGATACAGAAAACATGATTTTCTCAGACAACTTTATAAAAAGGATTGGCTCAAATCAAATGTTGTTTTCTGCTATTTCAGTGGCTACACTTTTAGAAAGAAATGCTTTTGAATTTTATCAGAAATCAGCAGAACAGTCTGATGACGAAGTGTTGAAAAAGTTTTTCGAGAAAATGAGTAACTGGGAAAAACAACATTATGATGATTTGATTGAAATTGCAGATGAAGCAGAAAGTACTTACTGGCAAAAGAATAACTTTGAACCATTTTAATATCAATTTCTGTGAGGTTTTATGAACATGATTTCACAGCAATTAATTGAAAAATACTCAATCTATGATCATCAAAAGATGATGAAAATAATGGTTCGGTCAAAGGAGTAACAAGGATTGAGATTAACCAAAGAATTTGCATATATTGTTTTTAAAATAAGGGTAGCGTAAAGATAACTGTAGCTAATTCTTATATTTTTCATGATAACCTGTAAACAAGGTGTTCATAAAACCAACAAGGTTTTCTTCTATTTATGGCCATCCATGTTCTTTAACTTATTATTCAATTATCTAATCATATTTTAAATAATTTTACATATTTTTAATAAATAAAACAATTTTTAGAATTTAATTCTAATAGCAATATTTTATTAATAGTCACAATAATTTATTTGTTAACCTTATTAAATTTAAGTTAATTATGTTTGTTTGTAATAAATTATAATAGTCCATTTTTTTCTTGCAACAATAAGAAAAAATTTATTTATAGGAATAGAATATGCATAATAAAAAAGAAAATAATCTTAGGAGGACGTATAATGTTTAAAAATGTAAAAAACCAAAAGGGATTCAGTCTTATTGAATTATTAGTTGTTGTTGTAATTATTGCTATTCTTGCAGCCATTGCTGTCCCGATCTACATGAATTATGTTCGTAATGCAAGATCAACAGAAGCTCAAACTGCACTTGCTGCTATTCGAAGTACTTATCGAGTTTATCGCCAAACTTATGGATCTACTGATAATTATGATATTGATCAAGCACTTAGAGCTATCCACTTGGGAAATAGAACTTTGAAAAATTGGGAATTCGAAGTTGTTGGTAATCCACCTACAAAATATGTTGCAACTTCCACAGAAGAGTTTCCCGAAGGTGAAGGAAATCAAGTTTGGTATGATGTGGATGATGCAAAATATTTTGGTTATGGAACTGCTGATGATGATGAAGCTAATACTTCCGATGAAGTTTTAGATTAATTTGGAGGTATTGAGTTGACTGTTAAAGAATTATTACAATTCACATCTGATGCAGGGGCTTCTGATCTTCATATTAGTTCTGGTTCAGTACCAATGGTACGCGTTATAGGGAAAATGAAAAAATTGAACTTACCAGTATATAGTGAAGAGGAAGTAAAAGAGTTAATATATAGCACAATGAACGATTCTCAAATCACCATTTTAAAGAAAAAATTAGAAATTGACTTTTCTACTAAACTTGATGATGATACACGTTTCCGTGTGAATGCTTTCCATCAATTAAATGGTTTGGGAGTTGCTTTTCGTGTGATTCCCAATGAAATAAAAGATTTTCAAGATCTACATTTACCGGAAATTCTCAGTCGTTTATCTATGAAAGATAGAGGTTTGATTCTTGTAACCGGCCCCACAGGAAGTGGCAAATCTACAACCTTGGCTACAATGGTAGATTACGTTAATGATCATAGACATTGCCACATAATTACAATTGAAGATCCGATAGAATTTGTACATTCCAGTAAAAATTCACTTATTAATCAACGAGAAGTTGGTCACGATACTTGGGGTTTTGACGTAGCTCTTCGTAGTGCTTTGCGTGAAGACCCTGATGTTATTCTGGTAGGTGAGATGCGAGACCTTGAAACTGTTTCCCTGGCTCTTACTGCTGCAGAAACCGGACATCTTGTTTTTGCTACACTTCACACAAGTAGTGCTACAAAATCGATCGATAGAATTATCGATATGTTTCCAAAAGAGCAACAGGCTCAAGTACGTTCTATGCTGGCAGAATCATTGCAAGCAGTTATAGCGCAAACACTGTTACCAATGAAAGATGAAAGTGATAGAATTCCAGCATTAGAAATAATGATAGCAAATTCTGCTGTAAAAAATCTAATTCGTGAAGAAAAAACTTATCAGATACCATCTGTAATTCAATCTGGAAATAAAGAAGGTATGCAATCGAAAGATCAATCATTATACAATCATGTGATGAATGGTTATCTTGATAGAAAAGTAGCAAAAGAATTTGCTGATAATCCAAAAATGTTTGCGACTGGTACAGGTTATTAAAAATGTTTTTTTTAAAATCTTTGAAGTCAGAAAGTGGTATGGGCATTATTCAAGTTTTAGCTGCTCTGTTAATAGTAACGGCATCTATTGCGGGGCTTTTTACAAGTACATATTATGTTCGATACAAAGCAAACGCTCATTATCATTATCGAGTAGCTTTGCTAAAAGCAACCCAGAAACTTGAAGAAATCAAATGGTATAATATGTACAACCAGCATTCTGTAGCCATCGAAGGTAATGAAACAATTAATACGGGTGAGTTTATAATTGATGATTTGAGTGGTGAACCGGTAATAGGTTTTATGACAAAAAGTAAGCAATCCTTCCGCGATCTTGCTGTAGCAAATTATATAGCTTACGATATGGTTACAATAAAAGTAACCTGGCGGAATGGTCCAGAAAGATATTTTTATAGAATCATCAATGTCCCACAGGAACTTGAATTAAGAGAAGACTATTTCTACAGAACTGATCAAGTTGTAGGAGCGTCAGAATGAAAAATATTTTAAAATCAAATAAAGGTATATCGTTAGTAGAGATTATTGTTACTCTACCTCTGGCCGCACTGATTTTTGTAGGAGTATCTTTATCTTTGATGCATTTTATTAGTACATACCAGGAGACAAAACTTTATACTCAGTTACAAGAAGATCTTTTCACTGCTGTAGAAACTATGAGACAGGGATATGCAATCGATGAGTTTACAAAAAATCAAGCTTTGATAGGTCTTTGTGCTGCAAATTCTGTGGAGATAAACACCGCTAATAATGAGATAACGGTAAGCCCAGCATTAGCTGAAGATGATACGAATATTTCAAATTATTGGAGCAAATTCTCCTGCGATGACGAAGGTCAATTATGGGTATTATCCAGCCATGGGTTAAGTAAAACATTCAAACGACCAATTAAAATATTTCCTTCCACACCAACTAATTTGATTGGAAATCAACCACAATTTAGAATTTTGAATAAAAATTCTATTTGGGAAGTTCAAAAAAGAGATGGAAATGGAAGACCTGTTTTGATGAGAATAACTTTAAAAGCTCAAGTTCGATTCAGAGCAAAACAGATAAGACAAACTCAAGAAGATGATTTACGGCAAAATACTAAAACAATTAAATATGAAACATCTGTTTTCATTGGAAATTCTCAGACTTAAAGAGGATATCGATATGTTTATAAATATAATGAAAAATGAAAAAGGCGGCATTTTTGTTATCGCCGCAGCAGTTATAGTAACTATTGTTACCTTTGTATCTTCTGCCACTTTAATGAATATGGTAAATACAGATCAACTTAACACTCAATATCAACATGATAAAATTCAAGAAGAATTATTACTTAGAACAGAATTGACCAGAACATCGCTGGCTATTGAGCAAAATAGGTATATCCCTTTACCTGATAGAGTTGTGAAAATATTTACACCTACACGCAGAACAACTTATATTATAGATAATCACAAAGCCCGTGCAAGAACCGGATATTCCGTTCAGTCTTTGATAAAAGCAGAAAGAGAAGGAAAATCGGGCAGAAAAGTTTTATCTCCTATCAAGAGAATGACAGAAAGATATTTAAACCCAAAAAGTTTAGCTGAATATCAATACATTACTCAAACAGAAGCATCAGAAAATGAAGATGGTGGTTTTGCTGCATCATTAGTTAAATTCTATAATCAAGACGAATTATATGGACCACTACACTCGAACAGTGATATTTATCTACAGAATAATAGCTGGCCAGTTTTTTATTCGTTGGTTACGACTACTGGTCATTTTAAAGTTGTTACTAGTCAAGGAGCTTATGTAGGTCTTGCAACACAAGTTGCTCCCATGGGAGACATATTCTTAGGAGGATGGGAAGAAGAAGTACCGGAAGTTATTTTTGAACCTAATGCTGAAGAAATTAGACAAAATGGTATTGAATTAGGAAATGATGATACAGATATTGTTTATGTCAATCTTGGAACCGGTAGTTTTGAATTGAAATATGGTGAGATTAATGATATCGAAACAGTTGAATTAGATGTTTTTAGCTGGTTCCCAGGCGATATTAAGCAGGTAGAAGAAATTATAGCTATTGGTGGGAACTGGTATGAAGATGCAGATTACATCTTTACAAATGTTATAACAAAAAAAGAAACGCTTTGGACAAATATTAACTCTTTTCCTATAAACAACAATTCATTTTGGATACCAAATGGAGAACTTTGGATCAAAGGTGAAGTCTCAGGTTCTACAACTTTTGGTTGTGCAGACACAGTTTTCATTGTTGGTGACATTACATATGCAGGAACTTCCCCTGGTTCATGGCCTGATGGTTTTAGTGGTATTGACCCTGGAACCGGAGAACCGCTATATACCGGTCCTGTAAATCATAATGACTACTTCGGGCTGGTTTCAGAGCAAAAAATATTGATTAGATACAAACATAGAGAACCGGTTAATGGAAGTAATGTAATTATTGATGATAACTGCAACAGCATATATTTATATGGAGCATTTGCTGCTATTGCAGAAGGTGATATAGCACTGCATGGAGATATGGCTTGTCACTATGATGGTATCTTCACGTTTCAATATCAACATCCTCATGGTTCTACTCCAAACTTCATAGCTCCAAGTCCCTATATTACTCGAGAATTTACGATAGAGCTTTGTGATAGTGGTGGAAACGGTTGGGATGATGCGACTATAGATGTAATTGTAGATGGAAATCTTACTTTGGATGATATTTATTGTACAGGTATTCAGAGCACTTTTGAATTTGTGGTTGATAATGGTGATTTGATAGAAACTCAATATACAAATGGTGGAAGTGATGATGAAAATTCTTACACAATTTTTGATCATGAAGGAAATGTAATATTTTCAGATGGACCCCCACCCATTCCAGGTTATGTATCTCCAATGATATTGCTTGAGCCAACAAATATGGAGTCACTTTATACTTTTGTAGATTTACAAAAATATATTTTTCCGATAAATAATTATATACCAAATGCAGGATTTAATCTACATGGAGCAAATCCGATAAATGGAAATCCTTGTGGTTACCCTATAGAGTCGTGGATTAATAATACTCTTATTGACCCGAACGGATATATATTATCATATCCCAATTCCGGTGGTAATTATGTATATCCATATGGAACAGATTATCCATGGTACAACCCTGTTTGGCCAGAACCGCTAACAGATCAGGTTAACCAATATGAAAGGGGAGCAATACATCTGTATGGAGCTGTAGCACAAAGAAGACGTGGTTTTGTGCACCGTTCAGGAAGTGATCCTTATAACCATCCATATGGTAATTCAAATCCAAGCCCATGGGAAATGGAGGATTATCATTATGACGGGAATCATCCTTCAACTGGATATGATAAAGATTATTATTATGATAGGCGTTTTTTAGAAGTAACACCCCCTGATTTTCCACAGATTCATGAAAATTGGGGTCAATATAACTTAGCTGGTTTCGTCCAAAAATCATGGTTTTTTAAATCACCTGGTGATTGGGGATTTTAAGAAGAAATAGAAATAATAAATGGTGAGGTAATATGGCTAAAAAGAAAAAAGTGAAATTTAAAGAATCAATAGGTTTGGATATCGGTGAACACAGCATAAAGATGGTTCATCTTAAGAAGTTGCATCAAGGGTTTTCTCTTCTTAATTGTGAATCCCGTTCTACCATTGCTGAAGGTGTTGAACCGGTACGTTCCGATCTTTCACCAGATCGTTTTGCACCTGTACTATCGAGCATGTTAAAAACAATGAAAATTAAACCGAGACAGATCAAACGTCTCGTCTCGTCAATTGGTGGAGAGAACACAAGCATTAAGCAAATAAAAACTATATTTCTTCCGGATGATGAGCTTGAATCGGCTTTATTTTTTGAGGCAAAAAAACATCTACCGATAAGCGGTTCAGAAATGATGTTGGACTATCAAGTTCGCAGGGTGGAAGAGAAATCAAATAATATGCACATTCTGTTAGCTTCTGCAACTAGAGAACTTGTGAATAATCATACAAATATTCTCACATCAACTGGTATTATCCCTGGAATAATAGACTTAGAAGCTTTAGGTGTAGCCAATAGCTTTGCACTTAATAATCCTGTTGATGATGGAGTATATGTGCTTTTGGATATTGGCGCTTTTCAAACTAACATGGTAGTTTTTGGTCCTGATTCGAAATTCTTTGCTCGTAATATTGATTGGGGTGGCTTCAATTTTACAAAAGATATAATGAAAGCAAAGAATATGGATTATCCTGAAGCTGAAGAATATAAATTTGAGAATGGATTGAAAAAAGATGATAATGTATCAAATAAAGATTCTCTTATTGCACTGGATATTACAGAGAAAACAACAGCAGAGCTTATGGTTCAAGAAATCAAGAGATCTTTACGTTTTTATGTGAAAGAAGCTGGAACTAGTGATTTCAGAAAAGTCCTTCTGTCTGGCGGGGGTGCAAAACTTATTGGATTAGCAGAATACCTGAATGAAAATTTAAATATTCCTACAGAAGTATTTAATCCGTTTATGAGTATAGAAAAACCTGCAAAATATTCAGATGAAACAGATCCGGAATTTGCTTTAGCTATCGGCTTGGCATTAAGACCGGAATAGAGGGGCAAAATATGAATGAATTATTTTTTAAGATAAACTTAAATAAGTATGGTGATTTAAAGCAGAAGGCGGAATCTGAAAAAAGGGTATTCCAGTATACTCTTATTGGTTACATTCTTGTAATTGTGATCATGACAGGTTTTGTGATTGGTTTTAATATAGATTTGCAAACTAAGATCGATAGTAGAAGCAAATTATTAAATGAGATCAGAGATGAGATCGAAACTTATGAAATCTCTGGCGAATTTCTTACAAAACTGGATTTAGAAAGAATGGCAATAATAAGTAGAGAGAGGATATTCTGGGCTAAGAAATTAGTTGCTTTATCTGAAAAAACTACTGATAAAATTGCCATCACAAACTTTTCTTTCAAGGGTAATAACTTGAGCTTGTATGGTATAACAAAAGTTGATAAAAATCAGAAAGAATTCGATCTGATAGATAATTTTATTACTGAACTGAAGAATAATGTTCATATTAATACAGATTTTCCTGAGATTACGTTTGTTCTTTCTCGTCTTGATTATGAAAAAGATATAGAAATATTGCGTTTTCAGATTGATCTGATTTCAGAATCTTCTGAAAAGGGAAGGTAAAACATGAGAAATAAATACTTAGCTTTGCTTTTTGTTATGATATTATCTGCAATTATCTTCTTTTATATGAGTTCTAATACAATAAAAGCTAAGATAGAAATAGTTGGTAGATATGATGAAGAAATAAAAAGTAAACAGGAAATACTGAATAGTGCAAAAGTGCTAAATGAACAACTTAAAGAAGTTTCTAAAGTAATTACAAATAGTATGACAACAAAACGATATTACAATGCTAGTGAAGTTAATGCTTTCGTAAAAAAAATAGCAGATCTTGCTGATAAATATAAGATTTCTGTAAACTCAATGTCTCCAAAAGTAGTTGCATCTTCCGATAAAAATCTGGTTCAACAACAATACAGTTTTTTATTGGAATGTACTTATGTTCAATTTGGACAATTTTTGACTGATCTTGAGAGTTTTGATCAAATAATAGAAATTACCGAATTAGATGTGAAGCCAATTAAAACTGATGATATTCAAATTGAAATTGAGAACCCTGAAACACGCTACAAAGTAACAATTCAGTTATCTACATTTAAAATTATCAAGGAGGTATAAATGGAAGAAAAATATCTGAAAGATTTTGTCATCTCACTTGTTGTTATACTCCTGCTAGCTTTTGGAATGAAGAATGTTTCTTTATATAGAGAAATGGAAACAATTCCTAAAGAATCGAAATATGCTGGTTTGGTAATGGGTGAAAAACTACTATCTCAAATAAAAGAAATTGAAAGCTCCATTCAAGATAGAAAAGATTTTATTTTTACGGTAGAAAAAGATCCACTTGAACAAAATCTAATTGTTAAAACCATGAGAGATTTGCAAACTCAATGGCGCAGGAAGATAGAAAACATGGTTCGTCTTGAATCAACCATTATTCCTGAAAATGGAGAGAAACGAGCTGCTATTGCCTATAAAGGTTCTACAACTATTTACAAGATAGGTGATGACTTTATTAAAGGTAATATCACTGATATTGAACAAGGAACAGTAACTTATAATTATAAGGGAACAGTTGGAACAATCAATGTGAAAAAACTTCCTGAAAAACCGGTAGAAATTCAGGAAAATAATAAAACAAAAAAAAATAGACAATATAATTGGTAATTAAAGGAGAATTTATGAAAAGTTTTAAGTTAAAGAATAGTTCTGGAATCACGATGCTATTTTTAATCGCATTTTTGATAGGAACTTTCAATCTATCGGCTGATGATGGAAATTTATTGCAAAAAAAGATCACATTGGATGCTGAAGATGCTTCTATCTCAAATATTATTTCAACAATGGCTAGACTTAGTAATTGTAATATTGTATTAGCGATGGATACATCAACTAAGGACAAGGGAGAAAAAGAAGAAAGAAAAATTACGATCCACATTCAGGATGTTCCAATTGAACAAGCTTTGGCTTTGGTTGTAAAATCAATTGGACTATCTTATCGTCTGATCGGAGAGAAAACTTTTATCGTTGGGGATAAGGCAAGAATCGAAGAAGAGATTGGTGAAAGAACTTATGTGATCAATCTGAATTATGTTGATGTTGATAAGATAACTAATGCATTAGAGATTATGCCGGGAGAAGCTGTCGCTATTGAAGGACAGAATTCCATACTGATTCGTGCAAATCCAGAAACTTTTGCCGAGATCACAAATAGAATAGCAGAGATTGATATTCCTCAAAAACAAATTGAAATTCGTGCCAGACTAATCGAGATTTCAATTTCAGAAGCTGAAAAATTTGGAATCGATTGGTCAAAGCTGAACAATCTTACAACAATTCTTGCTGAGGATCCACTAGCAGCAAATGGCGCAGGATTACCTTTTAATTATCAAGACCCTTCAGGAGAATTACCCCATGGTGAGTTATCTCCTTTCGGTGAACTTCCCGAAGATCAATATTTCCAAAGAATGGATCAATTATCTGATATTGGACATTTCAGCCGTCAACTCACTGCATTTGATATCACTATAGATTGGCTTCTGGCAAATAATGCAGCTCAACTTCTTACAGATACGCGGATTACAGCATTAAATGGCGAAGAAGCTGAAATTCTCATTGGTGAAGTTATTCCTTTTGTTGTGGTAGATAACGATAAACAAGTTCAAGTGGAAAGAGAAGAAGTTGGTATTAAATTAAAGATCAAACCTACCGTTAACAAAGATGGCCAGATTACTACTATGATTGAACCGGAAGTAAGTTCTGTGATGGAACTTGTGGGTGGTTATGTTCCTCGAACCAAAGTAAGAAAAATAATCTCGACCGTAACAGTTCCAGATGGAAAGAAAATTATAGTAGGCGGGCTACTTAGTAGTACTGTTATACACACAACTAATAAAGTTCCACTTTTATCTTCAATACCATTTCTTGGAAAATTATTCCAACATAGCGTAAAGGAATTGAAGAAAACAGATCTTATTATTGAAATCACACCAAGAGTTGTTAGTTACTCCGAGGATGTAGAATACAATATAGACGAAAACCTTGAAAAACGTTTGATCATAGAAAAAGATTCAAATAAAAATGAAAACCAATAGGGGGGAAAATGAAATTCAATAAGTTTTTATTACTTATGGTTGTTTTGCTTGTTTTTGCAGGTATCTTTTTTACAGCTTGTGATAACCGAATTTTAGATCCTGAAAATGTTGATGGCGGAACTGATAATTACATTTTAACAATGTGGGCAGAACCAGACACTATTTATGCTGATAATGAAAATGGAACATATGCTACTATCTATGTTCTTGTAAAGGATCAAAATGATTTTGTTATCTTCGATCAAAGAGTTAATTTTGGTGCGAATATGGGGAATATTATTGCTTATGATATTACAGATAGTACAGGTGTTGCTTCAGTGGAATTCTGGGATCATGGAATTCCGGGAATTGCAACAATATCTGCGTATACAGATCATATCTATCTTGATGGAGATGGTGAAGAAGCTACCAGCACTTCATCAGAGCAAATAAGTGTATATATTGTTCCTCAAGGTGGTGGAAATCCTACTGATGTGAATTCGATCGGTTTTGATTCTCAGGGACAGGTGGATATTCAAGTTGCAGGTACAGGTGGAAATGAATCCTATAACTTTATTGTGAGTCTTTATGACGTTAATGGCAATCTTGTTCAAGAACCTAAAGACGTTTATTTCCAGTTTGTTAATGCTCCCGTTGGAACAAGTATTAATAATACAATATTTTGGCCAAGTACAGATTCATTATCTGTAGTATCTTCTGGCGGAAAAGCAAGTGTTCCGATTAGTAGTGGAGAGCATTCAGGTACAGTTAGTTTGAGAGCTTTCACTTACAATGATACAATCCTAATCTCAACGGTAAAATCTGAAATTGTTGTACATTCAGGACCTCCAAATTCTGTTGCAATTTCGATTGGTGGACAAGATACAGGTGAAGAGATGGGTAGCGGAATCTGGAATATTGAATGTGCTGCTTTTCTAACAGATCAATATAATAATCCTGTTGATTACGGGACAGCCGTTTATTTTTCTTTAAGTGACACGGTCTCTTTTGCTTCTATTTATGCTCCTGGTTATGTAGGTAACGAAAATGCTGATGGCGATTCTACAAGTGGAATTGCATATACATATTTGAATTATGATGGAGCTCATATTAATGATTTTATCACGGTAAATGTTGAAGTTTCCAATAGCATTCCTGGGCAGCAGAATTTTACAGATAGTCAAATTGTGGTTTTACCAATGCAATTTGCTAACATAGAAATGATTGCAATTCCACAGCATGTTGATTGGGATATTTATGATAATCCATCGGATTGGAAAAGTGATGAGTTTAATCTTTCTCCAAAATTTAGAGTAATCGTTCGAGATGGTCAACAAAATCTCATTAAGAATCAGGAAGTTACTTTTACTTCTACATTGGGCGTGCCGGTACACGAAGATCAATTGAATATGAATCCAACTAATTCAAATTTTGAACCGGATTTTACCGACTTTACTGGACCTGGTAATGATGGTGAACCACTATCTGAGGCAGATGTAAATAATGGCGAGATTATTCAATTATTTAGATTTTACAAATATGAATGTCCTCCACCAGAACCATCACCTCCGGGATCGATTCAGGCTCAGATCACGGCTACCATTGTGGGAACACAGACTTCTGCTACAGCACAAGTAGTTTTGAATAGATATGTAGATTAAGGAGAATAAATGACATTTACACCGCAATATGCTAAGTTAGGTGAAATATTAGTACATCAAGAAATAGTTTCTGAAATACATATTAAAGAAGCTTTACAAAAGCAAAAGAATTTTCATCTAAAGATAGGACAAACACTGCAAAAGCTTGGATACATAACTGAAAAACAACTTCTTGGTGCATTACATCTTCAACTCGAATATGAAGTTGTAGCTTCTAATGAACTTATGGAGTTAGATTCCGAAATCATTAAGCAGATCCCTGAACCATTCGCTCTGGAAAATCAAATAATGGCAATTCGGGAAGATGGTGGTTCAATTGTTGTTGCTATGGTTGATCCTGAAAATATTGTTATTCAAGATAGTTTAAAGAAAATATTAGGGAAAAATATAATTCCTGTCTTGATTGGTGAAACTACTTTAGCTGATACCTTAGAACGATATTATAAGACGATCAGAACTTCTTCACAGGTAGATGATGCTGTTGGTGAATTTGATTTTGTTGCTGTGGATGAAGATGAAAATGAAATCTCCATAGATTCCAAAGGTGAGGCAGATGCACCGGTTGTAAAACTGATAAATCTGATCATTACCGAAGCTATTAAATCTAACACAACAGATATTCATATTGAACCACTTACGAGGAAGACCAGAGTAAGATTTCGTATCGATGGGGCATTACGTGAAGTAATGTCTCCACCGATCGGTTTGCATGCTGGCATGGTTTCTCTGGTTAAGGTTATGGCTAAGCTAAATATTGCAGAGCGAAGGTTGCCTCAAGATGGTCATATTTCTCTTAAAACACCGATGAAAAGTGTGGATGTACGTGTTTCTATTGTGCCAACAGTTACCGGTGAGAAAGTGGTTATGCGTCTTTTGGATAAAGGAGAATTCGGATTTGATCTCACTACATTAGGTTTTACAGATAGTAATTTTGAGATGTTCCATAAATGGATTCGAAGACCTTATGGAATTAACATTGTATCCGGTCCTACCGGTAGTGGTAAATCGACAACTTTACACGCTGCTTTAAAAGAGATTAGAAATATTGAAAATAACATCGTTACTGTGGAAGACCCTGTAGAATATAGATTAGATGGAATTACACAGATTGAAACTAAAGCAAAAATAGATCTTACTTTTGGACGATCATTACGGTCTGTGTTGCGCCAAGACCCGGATATCGTTCTTATTGGTGAGATTCGAGACGAGGAAACTGCTGATATTGCTATCAAATTCTCTTTGACCGGTCACCTGGTTTTTAGCACATTGCATGCAAATGATGCTCCTTCCACCATAACCCGACTATTGGATATTGGAATTCCAAGTTATCTGGTAGCTTCATCATTGAATCTGGTTATGGCTCAGAGATTGGTGCGAAAAGTTTGTAATAATTGCAAAATTGATTACACACCAACTTCTAAAGAACTAGCAAGCGCAGGTATCTCGGAAGAAGAAGGTAAGCACATTAATTTTAAGAAAGGTGAAGGTTGTGTTCATTGTGATAATACGGGATATTCAGGAAGAACTGGTATCTTTGAAATGTTAGAGATAACACCGGAAATCCGTAAGTTGATATTTACCGGTGAAAATCAAGATGTGATTCGCGATGCTGCAATAAGAAATAACATGATGACACTTCATGAAAGTGGAATAGAAAAAGTGAAAATGGGAATTACTTCAATTCAAGAGGTAATCAAATTTACAATATCAGAACAATGATAAAATTAAGGAAAATTTATGGCTAGTTTTCAGTATGCAATTAAAGATGTAAAAGGAATTCGCGTAGATGGTGTGATTAAAGCAAACTCAATGGATGAAGCAGTAGATAAGCTTACCCAAGAGGGGAATGTTATTATTTCCGTGAAATCTTCTACCGAGGGTGCTTTTAGAGGTAAGATGTCAATGTTCGATAAATTGATGCTTACCATTTATAAAATTAGAACAGGTGTAAGTTTAAAAACTCTTGTGTTTTTTACAAGACAGCTTTCTACAATGTTTTCAGCTGGGCTAACAATAGAAAAATCAATCGCAAATCTTGAAAAAGAAGAAAAAAATAAAAAATTCAAAAAGGTTTTATTGGAGATATCCAACGATATTAAGAAGGGATTTAGTTTATCAGAATCAATGGAACAACACCCTGGTGTTTTTAATGCTCTTTATGTATCTTTGGTGAAAGCCGGTGAAGTATCTGGTACATTGCACACAATTCTGGATGAACTTGCAGAATATCTGGAAAAAATAGAAGATACAAAAAGAAAAGTAGGTTCAGCTCTTGCGTATCCCATATTTATTGTAGTATTTCTGGCATTTGTTGTGTGGGCTCTATTTTACTATATTATTCCTATGTTTGCAGCAGTGTATGAAAGCTTCAATGCAGATTTGCCAGCACCAACTTTGGCAGCAATTGCAATCAGTAAACTTATTAGAGAAAATTTATTTTTGACATTGATAACAATTCTAGCGATTTTTATGGGATTCTTCTTATTTTATCTATCTGATAGAGGGAAATTAATCATAGATGCAATTGTGCTAAAGATTCCGGTAATCGGGAAAGTGATAGAAAACTCTATAATGAACAAATTTGCCAGAACATTCAGTATTTTAATGTATGCCGGAGTTCCTATTATGGAAACAATGGAATTGGTTGAAAATGTTGTTCAAAATGCAGTTATCCAGAGAGCAGTACAGAAAGCCAGAAAAATGGTGAAAGAAGGATTCACTGTTGCTGGTGCTTTCAGAAAGACAAAAGTATTTCCTTCAACTCTTTTACAATTGATGGCAACTGGTGAGGAAACAGGGGATATGGATAGCCTGTTGCGTAGAGCAGCAGAATTTCATCAAAAACTTGTTGATTCTGTAATCGATAGACTTACAGCATTGATAGAGCCGATGTTAATCATTCTGATGGCTGGAGTTGTTGGATATATAATCATTATTATCTATCTTCCAATATTTAATCTGGGGCTGGCAATCAGTTCGGGAATGAAATAAATAAAATATTTGCCCGGGTATCCGGGCATTTTTATTATGTTTTATCTAATCATTTTTATATTTGGCACTGTCTTTGGTAGTTTTTTCAATGTTTGCATCTCACGTATTCCAAAAAAAAAATCAATTGTTTTTCCTGATTCAAGCTGCCCGTTTTGCAAAACACATATAAAACCATACCATAATATACCAATTATCAGTTATCTCTTCTTAAAAGGAAAATGTGCTTATTGCGGTGCCAAAATTGCTCTTCACTATTTTCTAGTTGAATTGTTGACTCCTCTTTTACTGATTCTTCTCTTTGTTAGTCAGAATGGACAATTTTCGATGGTGTTTTTTAAATATGCAATTTTTATTTCATTTGGTTTGATCATCTTCTTTATTGATCTTTATCATTCTATTATCCCTGATAAATTATCTTTTCCATTAATAGTAATTGGTTTAATTTTTTCAATTCTTCCGAATACGGATGTTAGTTGGATTTCAGCTGTTATGGGTTCTTTATCGGGTTTTATACTATTTTTTGGGACTGCTTTTATCTTCCAGAAGACAACAGGTAAAGATGGACTTGGAGGAGGAGATATTAAACTTATTGCAGCAATTGGAGCTTTTCTGGGTGTGTGGGGAACTCTGTTTACTGTTCTCTTTTCTTCATTCATAGCATTAGTAATTTTAATTATTCTAAGACATGATAACAAAAAACCCTTTCCATTTGGACCCTTTCTTATTATTGGTGCATTAACTTATATTCTTGCAGGGGATACACTAATTGGGTTATACCTAAGCTTATATAATTTATAATACAATTCATATTATTCTTTTTTAAAGCAGAAATTTTGCAAACTAAAATTTAGATTATAGCTCGTGATCGAACTTGTGCAATGAGATATGTTCTTAATAAAGTTAACGCTTTCCAATAATCAAATTCAAGATATGATCAACAACACTATCTAAATCCTTTGAATTTAGCAGATGACCATTCACCAAAAAAGAAAACACGATTTCTTTATTAGATGAAGTAGTTAAATATCCGGAAAGGCAGCGAACATTTGACATCGTACCGGTTTTTGCTTTTACATTTCCTTCTCCAGGAGTTTCAATCATCCGATATTTAAGTGTTCCATCTACTCCGGCAATTGGGAACAATTCTCTCCAAATAAACCAATTTTCATCACTTTGCATTTTCTTTAAAACCTTAACAATCTGTCGGGGGCTGATCAGATTATAACGAGAAAGTCCAGATCCATCACAATAGCTATAAGTTACTGCATCTATTCCCCAATCCGTAAGAACACTATCAACTACATTTTTCCCTTCAGCAAATGAGCCGATTCCACTCTGCTGCCAACCCATAGTTTTTAATATCGTTTCCGCATATAGATTTTTGCTCTCCTTCATCATTACTTGCAGAATTTCACTAAGAGATAGAGATTTATAAGTTGTGATCAATTCCCATTTTTCTGTCATCAGTTCCCAGTTTTTAATTTTATCACAATCAAGAGGATCACCTTCAATCTGAATTCCTTTTTCCGTAAGTACTTCTTTTAGAGCAGTTACAAAATAAAGAGTGGGATTTGAAATGGAAACTGATCGATGGAATCTTCGATTTTCTAAAGTAATATTCCCTGAAATAGTTATGTCATTTACACCAAAAAGCCGATCAATTTTTATCTTTGTTTTACCATTTTTGGTAATTGAGGTATCATTAAAAATCGAGAAATAACTGCTTTTCACATCCGGAATGATCTTCACAGAATCATTTAAATTCATTGGTGGAATGATCTGTAGATTCACGGAATTTTCATTGAACTGCAATGCACCTATTTCTGCTGCATAACCATAATTAAGATCATCAAATGCCCAGTCCATGCCATATCTATTATCATCGAATACATTGTCATCACCAATAATATTTCCATTAAGTTGTGAAATTCCTAATTCTATCAATGTATCTGCCCAGCAGTAGAACAGCATACGTGGATCGTCATAAAATTCTGTACTTAAAGTGGGATCTCCAAAACCTTGAATTACCAAATTTCCGATTAATACAGAATCGACAATTTCTCCTGAATAATAGAGCTTTGTTTCGTATTTGAATTCAGCTCCCAAAGTAAGTAAAGCTACAGCGGAGGTAATAATTTTCTGATTGGAAGCCGGAATGAACATTTTGTCAGCATTGAGTTCATAGAGGATTTCTTCGCTTTCTACTGATTCAATCAGAATTCCCCAATTAGCGTGAGCATAAAGTGTATCCTGAAATGAATTATCGATCAGTTTGCGGGTTTCTTTCAGTTTATAATATTGAGAAGTGCTACAACCCCAGAACAGGAGAGGCAACATCAGAAACAAAATGATCTTGTTAATTCTAATTTCCATGAATAACAAAGCTGATAACTGGAATAAATTCGTCAAATGTTTTAATAATACAATTTTTTTACACAAACTTATAACAGATAGAAAAAATACCAGAAAAAAAGTTTTTGATGAAATAGCATTTAGCTTAACCACTAATTAGTGGTCAGGCAACTATTTCGTTTTTGATGAAATAGGTATCCTCAGACTTGACTTCACGGGAATGAAATGACAGTGGAGTTAAGAAAAGGAGACTTTCCGAAATCTATCTTTGCGTTATTCTTCTTTAAGAAAGCAACGTGAAAGATTCATCAAAATGACGACCATCTCAAATTTCCCATTTCAAATTTCTTTTTTCACAACTAATCTGACAACGTTTTGGAAATTATATTTTTCTTTAAATTGGCTATTAAGCTTACCCATAATATGTTAGGCATATAAAATTGGCACGCCCGAGAGGACTCGAACCCCTAACCCTCTGATCCGAAGTCAGATGCTCTATCCAATTGAGCCACGGGCGCACATAAAACAAACTTATTTTTATAGTAATTTATGTCCAATATTTTAAGTTCAGAATAAAAAAAATAGTCTTTTATTGTATATATTAAAAATGTGTTGACACCATAAATTTTATAATAATTTTAGCACCAATAAATTTAAGGAGAGGTAGATGAACGAAGACGAGTTTCTGATTTTAGCTCTGAGCTTTATATTAGTGAATGTAGCTATTAAAATTTTTGAAAACGGAATATTTAATACCTTTAAGACATTGAGACCTTGATTCTTAAACAATTACAATTAAAAAAAATTCAAAATACATAAAAAATAAAAAAAATAAATAAAAAAAGGAGCTAAGTTTTGAAAAAAAACATAGTGGAAAAAATTCTTTCAGATCACATTGTTGAAGGAAAGCCTGAACAAGGCACTGAAGTAGGAATAAGAATTGATCAAACACTTACGCAAGATGCTACAGGAACTATGGCTTATTTGCAGTTTGAGGCTATGGGAGTTCCGAAAGTCAAAACAGAGCTATCAGTAAGTTATGTTGATCATAACACTGTTCAAATCGGTTTTGAGAATGCAGATGATCACAAATATCTGCAAACTGTTGCAGCTAAGTATGGAATTGTCTATTCAAGAGCAGGAAATGGTATTTGCCATCAGGTACAACTAGAGAGATTCGGTAAGCCGGGTAAAACTCTTTTAGGTTCTGATTCACACACTCCAACTGGAGGAGGAATTGGAATGATGGCGATAGGAGCTGGCGGACTAGATGTATCAGTAGCAATGGCTGGTGGTCTTTTCTATGTTACATATCCGAAAGTAATAAAAATTAATCTAACTGAGAAATTAAATTCCTGGGTAGCTGCAAAAGATGTAATATTGAAAGTCCTTGAAATATTCTCAACAAAAGGTAATGTAGGTTGCATATTCGAATATGGCGGACCTGGAGCAAAAACATTATCAGTTCCGGAAAGAGCGACAATTACAAATATGGGAGCGGAATGTGGCGTAACAACTTCCATTTTTCCGAGTGATGAAATTACAAAAAGTTTTCTGAAAGCTCAAGATCGTGAAAATGACTGGATAGAGTTGATAGCTGATGATGGAGCAGAATATGATAAAGTTATTGATATTAATCTTTCTGAACTTGTTCCTATGACAGCAACACCACATAGCCCCGGAAATATCAGTACAGTGAAAGATCTGGGTGAAATTAAGGTTGATCAAGTTTGTATTGGCAGCTGCACAAATTCATCTTACAAAGATATGATGACAGTTGCAAGCATATTAAAAGGACAAAAACTAAGCAACGAAACAAGTTTCGTAGTTGCTCCAGGCTCAAAACAGGTAATTGAAAATATCATTCATGATGGTGGTTTTGAAAGCATTGTTTCTTCTGGTGCTAGAATAGCAGAATCTGCTTGTGGTTTCTGTATTGGGAACAGTCAATCTCCCAAAACAGGTGCAATATCGCTTAGAACCAGTAATAGAAACTTCTTTGGAAGATCAGGAACGAAATCTGCAGATGTATATCTGGTAAGCCCTGAAACTGCCGCGGCAGCTGTGATAACTGGTAAGTTCACAGATCCTAGAGAACTTGAAAAAATGGGTATTAAATATCCTGAAATTGTGATGCCTGAGAAATTTTATATTGATGATTCAATGTTTATTTTCCCTGATACGGTTAAAGGGGAAACAGAAATATATCGCGGACCAAATATTGGTGATCCTCCTGCAGCAGAACCTCTTAAAGATACAATATCTGGTATTGTCACTTTAAAAGTAGAGGATCAGATCACCACAGATCATATCATTCCTGCTGGATCAAAAATGAAATATAGATCCAATGTACCAAAATATTCTGAATTTCTATTTGAAATTGTAGATCCTACCTTCCATGATCGTGCAAAAGAGATTAAGGAAAATGGAAATGATAACATTATAGTTGCCGGACTTTCTTATGGTCAAGGCAGTAGTAGGGAACATGCAGCACTTT
>Ga0307992_1000117_pt1 | contig 50589 bp, 48 predicted proteins | sample EllFjometagen133_FD_203162 | JGI IMG/M metagenome (GOLD analysis project Ga0307992, IMG submission 203162) | Marine microbial communities from Ellis Fjord, Antarctic Ocean - #133 | ecosystem: Environmental > Aquatic > Marine > Unclassified | place: Southern Ocean | collected 2014-10-08
ATAGTTAATATTTGGCTATAATCTTCATAGCGAAAAGGATAATGTGTTAATAAATCTTTAACGGTTTTAATGCCTATTCTTTTCAATTGAGTCGCAGTTGTTTTACCAACACGATTTAATTCAGAGACGGGCATTTCAAAATTATTCATGTCATTGATTCTATCAGAATTTGACTTTTTGGCAATTTGAGGGTATACTGGGGATACATAATTTTAAGAATGGGAGAGATGCCAGAGCGGCCGAATGGGGCACCCTGCTAAGGTGTTAGGCCTTTACGGGTCTCGAGGGTTCGAATCCCTCTCTCTCCGCCATTAAATCATTTATATATAATTTCATTCAATTGGAGATTGTCTTTTGTGGAGAGGTGCCAGAGCGGTTGAATGGGACAGTCTTGAAAACTGTTAGAGCAGAGATGCTCTCGAGGGTTCGAATCCCTCCCTCTCCGCCATCCTAAATATTTTGTTATTATATTTATTTTCTAGATATGAAAACTAAAATTACAAAAGAACAAATAGAGGAACTATTAACTCGTGGAGTTAGCGAAGTAATTGACATTACTCATCTAAGAAAGCGTTTGCTGTCCGGAGAAAAATTAAGAATAAAATTAGGTATTGATCCTACTAGTCCCAATATTCATATTGGTCGAGCAGTTGTTCTTTTGAAATTAAAAGATTTCCAAGATTTGGGTCATCAGATTATATTTATAATTGGTGATTTTACGGGAGAGATTGGAGATACTTCCGACAAAGAGAGCGAGAGACCTATGCTTTCAGAAGAAGAAATCAAAAAAAATATTAAAACATATATCAAGCAGGTTGAGAAAATATTAGATGCCAAAAAAACAGAAATATATTTTAATTCTAAGTGGTTAAAGAAAATAGGGTATACTGAAATTGGGAGTCAAGCAAATCAATTTTCTTTAGCAGAATTTATAGGTAGAGAGAATATAAGAAAAAGGTTAAAGCTTGGCAAGAGAGTTTCTTTAAGAGAATTGTTATATCCTTTAATGCAAGGATATGATAGTGTCGTTGTTAAAGCAGACCTAGAAGTAGGAGGTACTGATCAAAGATTTAACCTTTTAGCTGGACGTACATTACAATCATATTATAAACAACAACCACAGGATATTTTGATGATGAATCTTATTCTAGGCCGAGATGGACGAAAAATGAGTTCTAGTTGGGGAAATACTATAAATATTTTTGATGAAGCAAATGATATGTTTGGTAAGGTGATGAGTATTCCAGATGAATTAATAATAAGTTATCTTGAACATTGTACTAGAGTTCCTGGCAAACAGATAAAAGAATATATACAACAGTTAAAAACTGATACAGTTAATCCTCGTGATATTAAGATGAGATTAGCGGAAGAGATTACCACTATTTATTGGGGAGAGATTAAGGCGCAGGGAGCTAAAGAAAACTTTAATTTGATTTTTCAAAAGAAAGAAATTCCAAACAAAATATTGGAACAAAAGTCAGCGAATAAAAATATAATAGATGTTCTTCTTGAATCCGGGTTAGTTCACAGTAAAGGGGAGGCAAGACGTTTAATCGAACAGAAAGGAATTAAAATAAATGAGAAAACCATTAATTCTATTGATAAAATAGTTAAAAGTGGTGATATAATTCAAAAGGGAAAGAGGCATTTTTTGAAAATTATCTAATATGACCGCGGAAAACAAAATAAAGAAAATAATAGATATCGCTCTAGAAGCTCTTTGGCTGGCGATTATTTTTTTTATTCCAATTTTTCTGTTTCGTGAGTGTCATAATATTTTTGAAATTCCCAAAAATACTCTTTTTCAAATCTTAACTGAGATATTACTATTTTTCTACATAGTTAAAGCCATTATTTTTTCTAAAAATAAAAACAAATGGACAAGAATCAAGAATTTTTGGCCTGCCTTCCTCTTTATTTTCATTCTAGGAATTTCCACAGTTTTTTCTCAAGTTAAATGGTTTAGTTTTTGGGGATCATGGGAGAGAAGGATGGGATATCTGGCTTGGTTACATTTTTTTGTTTTTTCATTAATTCTGTTTTTGAACCTTAAAAGCAAGAAACAGATTTATCGCATATTGACTAGTATTATACTTTCTTCAATTTTAGTTGTATTCTACGGATTGATACAATCGCAAGGTTTAGATATTTTTGGTTGGACTTATGATCCTTTCGTTCGTGGTCGCATATTTTCTACCATTGGTCAGCCAAATTTTTTGGGATCTTGGCTTTTGTTAGTTTTGCCTCTTCCTTTAATTTTTTTATATCGTCGGAAATCTAAAACTAAGGTGCTGGCTATTCTTTTTTTCTTAATCTTGTTATATGTTCTGTTTCTCACTAAATCTAGAGGAGCGATAATTGGTCTAATTGCTTTACTTAGTTTTTTGTCTTTTGCATGGATTTGGAAGAAGAATAAGAAGTTAGTAATTATCCCCATTCTTTGTTTTATTTTCATCATTTCTCTTCTTTTCTTTAGTCAAACTAATGTTCAGAGATCCACTGAATCAGAAGTTTCTTTCCCTTTTTGGGAGCGGATTCAAAGTTTCACTGATTTGAAAGAAGCAGGACAATATCGTTTGATGCACTGGCAAGCCAGCTTAGACTTGATCAGACAAGAGCCTATTTTGGGTTATGGGATGGCTACCCAACGTTTTAATTTTCCTAAATATTATCAACCAGAATTTGCTATTTATGAGAAACCAAATATTTATCTTGATTACGCCCATAATGATATTTTAGACATCTTATTATCAGCAGGATTTTTAGGTTTTGTCAGTTATTTATTGCTAATTGGATATGTTTTTGTTATAGGTTGGAAATATTTTTTAAAAAAATCAGAAAAATCAGATTCTCAGATAATAGTTTTGGCATTAATGGCTGGCTTATTCGGTTATTTAGTTTCAATTTTGTTTTCTTTTCATGTTATGTCTACTCTCCTTTATTTCTGGGTTTTCATAGTCTTAATTATTGTTTTATCTCATCCTTCTCGGGTCATTTCAGAAGAAGATAAGAGCATAAATTTAACTTCCTTTAAAAGTTTATTGATTATTTTTTTCTTATTTTTGACAATTGCTTCTATTTATTTTTTCAATGTTAAATTATTTTTATCAAGTTCTTCTTTATTAGAAGCTCAAAAAGCTAAAGCAAATAATAATTGGGCAGAAAGTATTTCTCAACACGAAAGAGCTATATATTTTAGTAAATCAGATCCTTATTTCCGTCAAGAATTCGGTTTAACTTTGTATCAGCTGACTCGTATATCTTCCGCTGACAAACAACAGAGATTGAAATGGATAAATACAGGCATTGAGACCATAAAAGCGATTCCAGAGGAGATAAGGCCCATAGAATCCTTAATTTGGTTGCCCTGGTTGATGGGGATTAAAGCCGATTTAACCAAAAAAGAAATTGATTTCGATGAAGCTGAAAGATTTTTTCAAAGAGTAGCGGATTTTACTCCGCAAACAGCTTTGATATATAATAAGTGGATTGATTTGAAAATTGCACAAGGAGATGACCAGGGAGCAATAGAGATGGCCCAGAAGGCTTTATCACTTTATCCTGATCTTTCTCATCCTCATTTAAATCAAGAGCATTTACAAGATATAACAGAAGAAATGTCTTTGGTTTATATAAATCTAGTTAAGATTTATCGAGAACAGGGGGAATTAGACGAAGCCCTTGACTATTGTTCCAAATCCATCTATCTTATAGTTAAGGCTTTTCCATTGCCATACCCTTCTCTTCTTGGTTATTTTTATCAAGAAATGATATCTATTTTTCAAGAGAAGGGAGAAGAAGATGTGGCTCAGTTTTGGATTAATCATTTTGAGTCTTTAGGTTTTGTTAATTTTTAATTAAGAATATTTTATGACTCGTTCTAAAAAAGAACAAATTGAAGATCCTATTTACGGAAAACTTCTTTTAGATTGGACTTTTCCCGAATACGAACATCACAAGAGAGGTTTTAAGTGGTATTTATTAATTTCTTTGATTTTTCTTTTGGTTATTATTTATTCTTTCATAACTGGAAATTTTCTTTTTGTAGTTTTTTTGATTATATTTGCAGTTATTATTTTTTCTTCTGATCATCGTTCTCCTCGCAAGGTTTCCATTGCTATTTTTGAAGATGGTATTAAAGTTGGCGAGAATAAATTTTATAATTGGTCTGATATTAAAAATTTTCATTTAGTATATCAACCTCCTCAAGTAACAAGACTCTATATTGATCTAAAAAATGTGATTTTATCTGATTTATCAGTTCCCTTAGAGGGCAAAGATCCTTTAAGAATTAGAAAGATATTAAAAGAATATTTAGAAGAGGATTTGGATAGAGAAAACGAAACGTTAATGGATCGTCTGAATCGTTGGTTAAAGATTTAGGATTGTTATAGCATAAGCCCCTGTAGCTCAACGGATAGAGTGTATCCTTGCGGAGGATAAGACGCAGGTTCGATTCCTGTCAGGGGTACCATCATTAACCCCATTCAAAAGAAAAAAGAACCGTTAAAAAGCGGTTTTTTGTGTTTTTTATTGTCTTTAGTATATTATTTCATCACTCAAGTTTACTTAAAGCTATAAACATAGCCCATTGAGAAACGCCAAAGATAATTGACAATTGCGAAGCCAATAATTGGTTTCGTGATTCTTTCGATATAGATTTTATTTTAGATAATAATTTTGCATCCAAAGATTCTAATATTTGATTTATTTCCAATTTCAACCTGTCTTCTGGGATAAGAAGATGTCCTGCAAAAATATCAGCTTGCTTGTCAATTCTTTTAATATTTTCCCTATAAGATTTTTTTTCTTGAATTTCGCGAAAATCATCCCAGTTTTTTATCCCAAAATTTTTATAAATATTTTTATGTAAAATAAAGTGTCCAATTTCGTGAGCATAAGAAAATCTTAATCTATTTTTTTGAGTCTCATCAGAATAAATTCTTTCATCCACATAAATAGATTCAAAATTAGACATTATTATCATATCTATCCCAAGAAGATATTTTAGTCCTGGCGATAAAGCGGTAGTCATTTTCAGTTTTACTTCTATAATATCTTCCATTCCTACGGGAATGGAATTGTCTGAATATTTGATTCTGAAATTATTCGCTATATTTTTAATTTTCTCGTTATTGAGATACAGAATTTCCATTTAACTATTCTTGATTAATTTTATTAACTCTTTTATATCTTCTTCAGTCATTTTTTCTTTTTTTACAGATCTGAAAAAGGCTGGTAAATAGTTTATTATATTTTCTTCTTTCATAATATCGGATGGAATTAATCCCTGTGCTACTTGCGCATCGCTTATAAATTTTTCAATTTCTATATCATTCGTCAATTCTAATGCTTCAGCCCATTTATTTAGTATTTTGTCATTAGATGGAGGAGAGATTCTACCTCTTTCTATTTTACTCCAATTACTGGGGTCATAATTTACTTTTTGACACATTTTTCTAAGAGTTAAACCTTTATTAATTCGTAATTCTTTTAATTTTTGACCAAATTTTTGTAAATTGTTATTTTTCATAATTTTTTTATTAATATTTTAATCTTTGTGGTATAATAATACCACAAAGAAAAGAAATTACAACGCTTAACCTGTTCATAACTTTTTATAAAAAGATAAGCAAAAAAATAGAGCGAATGACTCTATTTTAGGGTAGTGGCGGTCCGGACGGGACTCGAACCCGCAACCTTCTGCGTGACAGGCAGATGATCTAACCAGTTGATCTACCGAACCATTTCAATGACTTTGATAAAAATTTCTGGATAATGTTCTGCCAATTGAGCTAAGATTTTACGATCTATCTCAATTTTATTTTTCTTTAATCCGCCAATAAATTTAGAATATGTTAATTTGTTTTCTCTACAACCAGCATTAATTTTAATTTGCCAGAGTCTTCTCATTGTTCTTTTTTTATTTCTGCGATCGCGATAAGCATAAACACCAGCTTTTTTAACAGCTGTTTTTGCTAATTTTATTTTACTCTTTCGTCCACCACGATAACCTTTAACTGCTTTTAGTAGTTTTCTTCTTTTCTTGAGATGATTTTTTCCTCTTTTAACTCTTGGCATATAAATTTATTCTTGTATTTTAACGTATTAAAGATTCTGTTTAAGTGTTTTTCTAAAACCTTTACTAAGAGATTTTAATTTTCTCTTATTTTTTGTTATTTTTCGTGATTCTTTCGCATTAAAATGATTCTGCCCACAAGTCATGTGCAAAAATTTTTCATTTTTGGTTTGTTTTATTCTTTTGGATATTGTTTTTGAAGGTTTGTTCATTTCAATTATTTTTTACTAATTAAGGCAGTTAATCTATTTCCTTGCCTTTTTATTTTTTGTTCTATCTGAATCTTTTCTCCCAACATACCTATAAAATCTTCAGTTAATTTTTGAGCTAACGGAAAGTGAGCTTTCTCTCTCCCTCTTAATATCATTTCAATCTTTATCTTGTTTCCTTTATCCATGAACTCACATGCTTTTTTTATTCGAAAATCTAAATCATGTTTTCCTATTCTAGGAGTTAGGCGTATACCTTTAACTTCATTAATTTTCCGTTCTTTTTTCTGTTGTTTTTCTTTTTTCTTAAGATCGTATTTAAGATGACTAAAATTTTGAATTTTAGCTATAGGAGGATTGGCCTGAGGACCAATTTCAACTAGATCTAACTCTTGTTCGCGTGCTATCTCTAGTGCTTTCTCTGTATCAATAATATCTAAGTGTTCCCCTTTTTCATTTATCAAGCGAACCTGAGGAGCAGTTATTTTATTGTTTACGCGATAATACTTCAAATTTTTAAGTTTATTTTATTATATTGTTTTCTATGGTGGAGATGGCGGGCACTTCCCCCGCGTTCGCAGGAATTAAGATAAAAGTTTCTACCTTCATAGTTCAATTGGTTTCTTGATCAAGGGCATAAATTGAACAAACCCCTTTAATCACAGCCCGATTTAATACAACCATTCTATTCGGGCGATAGCTTGGTCGTTTTCCTGCTGATAAATCATCAAATTTTTTAGCAGGATCAAAAATCTGACGGCTATCGCTTTTTGTTAAGCTGTAGCAAATTGGAAGGCTGGAATGCTGAACATTCGCCTTGCCTTAGCAATTAGTTTGCCATTTATGTTTTTTAGAGAACTGACGTGTCTCTAAACTGGACGAAAGGCTTATTTTTATCGCAATCTTCTTGCGTCGATTATAAGACATCCCCTTATAATATATTAAGGATACATTTTTTGACAAGAATGTCAATTATTTTTTATTGTCTTTTTCGGTTAATTTTTTTAGAATATGAGCTGGAGTAGGGGCATAATGATCAAATTCCATACTAGAGCTACCACGTCCTTCGGTTACTGACCTTAAAGCAGTGGTATAACCAAACATTTCAGACAAAGGTGACAGGGCATGAACTATTTTAACCTGACCCCTATCCTTTGTTTCTTGAATTTGAGAGCGTCGAGAATTAAGATCACCAATAACATCTCCCATGAATTTTTCAGGGACTACTACTTCTAATTTCATTATTGGTTCTAATAGAGCTGGTTTAGCAGTTCGAACTCCTTCTTTAACTGCTCTTGTTGCGGCGATTTTAAAAGCTGCTTCTGAGGAATCTACTTCGTGGAAAGATCCATCATAGACCGTAACTTTCATATCCACTAAGGGATAACCAGCTAAGGCTCCTTCCGACATAGCTTGGATAACTCCTTTTTTGATAGCTGGTACAAATTCTCGAGGAATAGATCCGCCTTTGATTTTATCTGCGAATTCAAATCCTCCACCCCTTTCTTTGGGTTCAAGTTCTAGCCAGCAATGTCCATATTGACCACGTCCACCTGATTGATGAATATATTTTCCTTCACTTTTAACAGTAGCAGTAATGGTTTCTTTGTAGGCAACTTGAGGTTGACCAACATTAACATTAACATTAAATTCTCGTTTCAAGCGATCAACAATAATTTCTAAATGGAATTCTCCCATACCTGAAATAATAGTTTGTCCTGTTTCTTCATCAGTTTTTACGCGGAAAGTTGGATCTTCTTCTACTAGCTTAGTAATAGCTAATCCCATTTTTTCTTGATCTAATTTTGTTTTTGGTTCGATGGCAATAGAAATAACTGGATTTGGAAAAACGATAGATTCTAGAATAATAGGTTTGTTGACATCACAAAGAGTGTCTCCCGTTGTGGTATTTTTGATACCTACAATGGCAGCGATATCTCCTGCTGAAACTTTGTCAATTTCTTTTCGTTGATTGGCATGCATTTGAACAATTCTCCCCACTCTTTCTTTGTTGTTAGTAGTAGTATTTAGGACATATGATCCGGAGGCTAATGTTCCAGAATAAACTCTGAAATAGCATAATCGTCCCACATAAGGATCTGTAGCTATTTTAAAGGCTAAAGCGGAAAATGGTTCTTCGCTGTCAGCTTTACGAATTGCTTTTTCTTCTGTCTTTAGGTCAGTTCCTTCTACAGGAGGAACATCTAGGGGAGAGGGTAAGTAAAGAGAAATGGCATCTAAAAGTGGTTGAATTCCTTTATTTTTTAAAGCTGAACCACAGAGAATAGGTACTATTTTTCCACTAATGACAGCTCCTCTTAGTAATTTTTTTAAAACATCTAATTCTGGTTCTTTTCCTTCTAAATATTCATTCATTAATTGTTCGTCATCTACAATAATAGCTTCTATCATTTCAGTTCTATATTTTTCTATTTTTTCTTTTAAATCTTCAGGCGCATCTTCAATTGTCATATCTTCTTCCATTTTATCTGGAAACATATGCGCTTTGCGAGTAAATAAATCTATAATTCCTTTGAAATTTGCTTCTGCTCCTATTGGTAATTGTAAAGGATGAGCATCTTTAGTTAACCTTTCGTGAATAGATTCTAAGTCAGCATAAAAATCGGCTCCAGTACGATCCATTTTGTTTACAAAACCAATCAATGGTATGTTGAATTTTTCAGCTTGATGATAAACAGTCTCAGATTGAGGTTCAACTCCTGCTACTCCGTCAAAAACAACTACTCCTCCATCTAAAATACGCAAAGATCTTTGAACTTCTGCGGTAAAATCAATATGACCAGGAGTATCAATAATATTAATCCTAGTTTTTTTTCCATCGGAATCAGTCCAAAAAACAGTAGTAGCTGCTGAGGTAATAGTAACTCCTCTTTCTTTTTCTTGCTCCATCCAATCCATTTCAGCTTCTCCTTGATGAACTTCTCCTACTTTATGTTTTTTACCTGTATAATACAGAATTCTCTCGCTGACGGTTGTTTTCCCAGCATCAATATGAGCAATAATTCCGATATTGCGTACTTGTTCTAATTTATATTCAGTAGACATATTTATATTTAAATTAAATAATTTCTGTCAGAGGCGAATTAGCCTTTGACTGAATTTTATTAGTTATTAATAATTTTCTCCCCTTAATAAAGAGGAGAACTTTGTTTAATAAGTTCAATCAGATATCAAAAGATTTTTGGTAATAAATTTTAATGATATCTAGCGAAATGGGCGAAGGCTTTATTTGCTTCGGCCATACGATGGACATCCTCTTTCTTTTTAATAGCGTTGCCTTGGTTCTCGGCTGCTTCTAGGAATTCTTGTCCTAATTTTTGAAACATTGGTTTGCCTTTACGCTTGCGAGCAGCATCAATGATCCAACGGGAAGCCAGAACATATCTACGAGACTCAGTAGTTGGGGTTGGAACTTGATAATTAGCTCCACCAACTCGACGAGATCTTATTTCTATGAATGGAGATATATTTTCTATTGCCTTCTCGAATACTTCTAAAGGATCTTTTTTTGTTTTTTCTTTAATAAAATCAAAAGACTTATAAACTATTCTGGAAGCAATACTTTTCTTTCCGCCATCCATAATATGATTAATGAATTTAGCTATAGCAACTGATTTATATTTAGGGTCTGGACTGATTTTTCTTTTTGTAGCTTGTTTTCCTCGCATAAATTATTTAGTTATTTAATTACTTACTTGCTTTTGGTTTTTTTGTACCATATAAACTTCTGCTTTGTTTTCGGCCTTCAACTCCGCTGGTATCGTAAACCCCTCGAACAATATGATATCTAACACCAGGTAAATCCTTTACCCTGCCACCTCTAATCAAAACTACAGAATGTTCTTGCAGATTATGTCCAATTCCAGGAATATATGCAGTTACTTCCATCCCGTTAGATAATCTAACTCGAGCAATTTTACGCAAAGCTGAATTTGGTTTTTTGGGAGTTTGAGTGGTAACTTTTAAACAAATTCCTCTTAGGAACGGACGTCCCTTTTTAAGGAAAGTTCTTTTTCTTTTTAAGATATTGAAATTAACCCTAAGAGCTGGGGTCTGAGATTTCTTCTTAGTTCTTTTTCTTCCTTTGCGGACTAATTGATTTATGGTAGGCATTTATAGATTAGTTAATTGGTTAATTGAATATTTAATTAATTTTACTTTATTTTTAAAAAAATGTCAATTTTTTTAGTTAGAGAACAAAAGATTGACCGACAATAAGCTTATATATACTGAAGATTATGGGAAATATTACCTGAAAACCAAAGAAGATAAACAGAAATAAAATGAAGAATCCATATCTTTGCATCATCATTTCATAATGTCTAAATCTACTTGGCAAGAAAGCAAATAAAACTTTTGAACCATCTAGAGGAGGGACAGGCAGAAGATTAAAGACAGCTAAAAGAATATTAGCGTAAACAATGGAAGCAATTGCATCTCCGAAAGTAAATGGGGGAGTTGTTAGGTCCACGATAAATCCCATAGGGATAAATAAGAATCTTAGCAATAAACCAAAAATCAAGGCAATAACTAGATTAGCTAGAGGACCAGCTAAAGCTACTAAGCCTGAACCATGTTTTTGGTTTCTCAGATTATATGGATTAAAAGGGACAGGTTTAGCGTAAGCAAAAAGAAATCTTCCTCCGGAAAGTATGGATAGAATGATAGGCATTAGAATGGTTCCCCATATATCAATATGAGCTCGGGGATTTAAAGTTAAGCGTCCAGCTTGTTTGGCGGTTGGATCTCCAAGTTGATCTGCTGCCCAGGCATGGGCATATTCATGAATAATGGCAGAGGGGATTATGATAAAAAAGAAAAAGAGTAAATTCATATACTTGTTAAATAAATTTAAAATGTTAAGATAGGTGTTCAGGTAATTGGGTATTCAGGTAGTTAGAGTCCCAATTAACTAATATCCAATTAACTAATTAATTGATTTTTATGTCAAGACGTTGTGATATCTGTGGCCGTGGGCCTCAAACAGCTATTTCCAGATCACATTCTAATGTGGCAACTAAAAGACGCCAGCTTGTAAATTTGCAAAGCAAGAATATATCTGGTCCTAATAATTCTCTGAGAAATATTCTTAAAGACGATAAGGTTATTAAAAAGTGTTTAGGGAAAAAAGCAAGTCTGTTTGAAAAAATAAATGTGGAAAACAAGAAGAGTGGAAAGATAAAAATTTGTACTAAATGTTTAAAAGTTTTGAAGAGAGAAATAGATAAACCTTAATTTTTTTATTCTCTCGGGGATTAGCGCAGCGGTAGCGCGCACGCCTGGGGGGCGTGAGGTCAGGAGTTCGATCCTCCTATCCCCGATCAAGCTTAGCTCAGGGCTGAGTTTAGCTCTGTGGTTCTTGGTGCGCTCAGCGTATCGATTTAGAATACTAGAATTATGTTATTAAGAAATACTTTATATATAAGGTATTTTTTTTATATTGATTAATCTGTTATTTGTCCTATTTTAAGGTTAATATGAATAAAAAAATATGGATCTTAATTGATCGCAAAAAAATTAAAGCCTTCGAAGGAGAAACTATATTAGATATCGCTCAAAGAGAAAAAATAGACATTCCTACTCTTTGCTATCATCCTAAATTAGAAAAAGATTTTGATTGTGGAATTTGTTGCGTAGAGGTGGATGGCGAAATGCAAAATGCTTGTTGCCTGAAAGTTGAAAATGGTATGGAAGTGTTAACTGACTCTGATAATGTTAGAAAATTAAGAAAAAAAAGATTATCAGATATATTCTCTAATCATTACAAAGAGTGTGATGATTGTGTATTGAAATTTAATTGTCAACTTTTGCAATTGGTTAAGAAATATGACGTAAAGCCAAAAGCAGTAGAGAAAAATGCCGCTAAAGATAAAACATTTCAAATAGGTCCTTCTTTGATATTTGACAGAGCCAAGTGCATTGATTGTGGCAATTGTATCGATGTCTGCGATAAACAATCTATTGGGTTTTTAACAAAAGATTCTAACGATTATGTCACTCCAACGGATAATAAAAATAAAGACTGTATTTATTGTGGGCAATGCATCGTTCATTGTCCTGTCGGAGCCTTGGAAGCGGTTGGAGAATTTGAAGAGGTAGAACTTCCCTTCAAAGATAAAGATAAAATCGTTATTGCTCAAATTGCTCCTGCTATCCGAGCGACAATTGGAGAAGAATTCGGTTTAATTAATGATAATTTAATGACCAATCGTTTATCTGCGGCACTCAGGGAGTTAGGTTTTGACTATGTCTTTGATGTTTCTTTAGCTGCTGATTGTTTGGTCATCGAAGAATCTAAGGATTTTATAGAAAGACTTGGGGATAAATCTAATATGCCTTTGTTTTCCTCTTGTTGTCCCTCGTGGGTAAAGTTTATTGAATTTTATTATCCAGATTTAATTTCGCATTTAAGTAATGTACGTCCTCCAAATATTATCTTAGGTGGTTTAATAAAGACTTTTTGGGCAGAGAAACTAAACATTAGCGCAGATAAAATTGTTGTTGTCGCTATTATGCCTTGTATTTCCAAGAAATATGAAATTACTCACAAGGAATATCATATTAATGGTTTAGCACCAGTAGATTATGTTCTAACCACTAGGGAGATTTCTTATCTTTTGAAAAAGAATAAGATAGATCGCAAAAAAATTAAAGCCAGGAAAGTTAGATGACCTTCTAAACAATCCATCCGCTGCAGGTGTTAATTTTGGTTTTAGTGGAGGAGTGAGTAAAGCGATATTTCGTACTGTTTATAAGAATATGACTGGAGATGAATTATCTGAGGAAATAGATTTTGAGAATATGAAAGATTTCCCTGGATGTTCTTCCACAAAAATAAAAATTAAGGATAAGTTTTTTAAACTCATCAAGGTTAACGGAATCAAAGACGTAGCTAAGGTTTTGGAAGAAATTAAAATCAATCCAAATTTTTGTGATTATTTAGAGGTAATGGCCTGTCCTGGTGGTTGTATCGGCGGCGGCGGACAACCTTTGTCAAAAGATGTCGATATTATTGAGAAAAGAATTCAGGCATTATCTCATATCGGTAAATCCAAAGAAGTGAAAACAGCTCATCATAATATGATCGTCCAAATGATATATAAAGAATACTTAAATAATCAAGATCGCATCAATTTAGTCTGTCGTACTAATTTCAAGAAACGTAAAAGAGGTGTATGCAAAATACTTCCACCGGGCTCGCATTAAAAAGATTAGATAGTAAAACTGCTGTTGCGATAATACAATTTACTGTTTTATTCGGCATTGCTGTTGTTGCTCCTTTATTTGGAGAGCAATTAATCACTGGAACGATTGTTAATTTTATTCTTTTTGTTTCAGTTTTTTTACTTGGGACAAGGAGCGCTATTTTAATTAGTTTATTCCCGAGTTTAATTGCTTTGGGTGTTGGTATTTTACCATCAATTTTGATTCCGATTATTCCGTTTATAATTGTATCTAATGTTCTTCTGATTATGACTTTTGGAGTCCTTAGTAAAACAAACTACTGGTTTGCTATAGTTTTTGCTAGTGTTGCTAAATTTCTTTTCTTGACAATTATTGGTTTTCTGGCCATATCTTCTTTCAAAACTCTTTTGCCATTTATAAACATAATTGGTGGAACTCAGCTAATAACAAGCTTAAGTGGTGGTTTAATAACAATATTATTTATCAATGTTATATGGAAAAACAAAACAAAAAAATAGACTCAAATTCTACATTAGGAGAAGTTTTGAGTCATAAAAAAGCAGAAGAGATTCTTTTTAAACATGGAGTTCCTTGTTTGTCTTGTCCAATGATGGCTATAGAAAAGAACGAATTAACAATTAGTCATATTTGTGATGCTTATGGAATTGATATGAATAAATTGTTGAACGACCTGAATAATTTAAAAATTAAATGAACGAGTTTTTAAGTTTTTGACCAATTCTCTTTTTGATATCTCTGTTTTTAATCGTTTGTCTCTTGTCATATTTTTTCTTTCCTTTTGCTATGGCAATTTCTATTTTTATAATACTACCTTTAGTGTAAACTTTAAGGGGAATTGCGCTTAATCCAACTATGTGTGTTTTGCCAACTATCTCTTGAATTTCTTTTTTTCTGAGAAGCAATTTTCTGCTTTGAGTGGGCTCATAATCCTGTTGGACTTGAAAGGCGGGAGGGTAGGGATCTACATGAGCATTAAGCAGATAGACATTGTTTTTGTTATCTACTATAACATAACTGCCCGCAAGATTTATTCTTCCGTTTTTAATTGATTTCACCTCGGGTCCAGTTAAGATCATTCCAGCTTCAAAGGTATCTAAAACTTCATAATCATATAAAGCTTTTTTGTTTTTTGCTAGTATTCTCATAGAATAATAATATTTAAAGTCTATCTTAAGTCTACAAATTAACGCTTGTTTTGTCCACTATTTATTTAACTTGCTCTTATGCTTTTAGTTTTGTATAATATAGTAACTGGTTATCTTTATTTTTAAACATTAAATTATATCTATGAAAATTGGCATAGATTGTAGGACAATTTTGCATCCCGAAAAGGGAGAATGCGATGGCCCAGGTCATTATACTTATCAATTGGTTCGTCATTTATTGAAGATTGATAAAAAGAACACTTATGTTTTGTTTTTTGATCATTCTATTGGTAGAGACAGGATAGCAAAATTTAAACAAAAAAATGTTTTAATTAAGTTTGTACCCTTTTCTCAATATAGTAATTTGATGCCAGACAAGTATTCTCGTCTTTTGGTTAGCGCTACTCTCTCCAGGGAAAAATTAGATATTTTTCATTCACCGATTCCTTGGTTACCTTATCCTTATATAGGGAAAACGATAGTAACTGTTCATGATTTAGCAACTTGTAAATTTTTTGAATTATATTCTCATCAAAAAAAAGATATTGTTTGTAGAAAAAATTTACCTGGGATTTTGGAAAGGGCCAATAAAGTTATTGCTGTTTCTCAATCTACTTCCAAAGATTTACAGCAGATCTTTAATATTAATCGTAAAAACATCAAAGTCATTTATCATGGCGTCGATAAGAGATTTTTTAAAAAAAATACTTTATCTAAAATTAAGCAGGTTCAGAATAAATATAAGATCAAAAAGGATTATTTATTGTCTTTGAGCAATTTTGATCCCCGAAAGAATATTACTCGCATTATTTTTGCCTATGAGCGCTTGAGAAGGAAAATGAAGTTAGAAGAGGGACAATCTTTTCCAGAATATCAATTAGTTTTGGCAGGTAGCAGAAAGAATTTTAATTTTAAAAAGATTAAGCAAACAATTTCTCTCTCAAAATATAAAAAAGATATTATTCTTCCGGGTTATACCGAGTCCTCAGAATTAGATGCTTTATTCGAAGGGGCTAGTCTGTTTATGTTTCCATCTCTCTATGAAGGATTTGGTTTTCCGATCATTGAAGCTATGGCTAAAGGAATTCCCGTAATTACCAGCAATACCTCATCTATGAAGGAAATAGCTGATAAAGCGGCAATGATTGTTGATCCTTATAATATCTCGGAAATAACTAATACTGCTTACAATTTATTGACTAATAAAAAATTATATGATAAATTTAAAGGTAAGGGAAAACTTTTAGCCCAGAAATTCCAATGGGAAAAATGTGCCCGAGAAACTTTAAATTTTTATCAAAGGACGATTAATTCTAATTAATTTTATAACTTTTAAATTATTGACTATGAGTGAAACAAAATCAAAATTTGCAAATTCTGAATCTTTCTCATCTTCTAAAAGAAAGAATAATGGATTGCTTACTTTAATTGTCGGAATTATTATTTTAATTATTCTAGTTATTGCCTTGTTTCTTATTGTTTTGAAACCGGCTATGAATCAAACTTCTTCTTGGTCAGCCGTTTTTTTAACTAACGGTCGAACCTACTTTGGAAAGATAGAAAAAGAGAATGCAAAATTTATAACATTAGACGATGTTTATTATTTGCAGGTTCAGCAAGCACCTCCTGTAACTGAAGGAGAAGAACCTCAATCTCAACTTTCTTTAATGAGTGTTGGAGATGAAATTCATGGACCAGAAAGTTTCATGAGGATCAATAAAGATCATGTCTTGTTTATAGAGCAATTAAAAGCAGATTCTTCAATTGTTACTTCTATAGGGCAATTATTGAGTCAATAGTTGTTTGATTGAATTATAAAATGAAATGTCAACGCAAAAACATGGCATCAAGTTTTTTGAGCCTTGTTTTTGTTTTTCTATTCTTAATATTAGTTGTTAGTCTGATTAGTTTTTTTTATTCTGATCGGTCCGATAATATGGACGCCGAAGACAAGGATGTCGATTTCTGGATTCATAGTTCATCAGCTTGTCATGTGGGAGAAGAATGCATTTTTTTCGTGTTTGTAAGAAATTCAGAACCTTGTAATTTGAATCAAGTAGAAGTTTCTTTATCTTTCCCTTCTAGTTTTTCAATAAGTCCAGATGTGTCTGGTTATGAAAAGGATTTAACTAATCATTATTTTTGGCGTTGGAAAGAAATAAAAAGTAAAACCCTACAAGAAATCAAAATAAAAGGTGTATTTTCGGGAGAAGCAGATTATAGTTCTTTAATAGAGGGATCTTTGTATTTTAATTTAGAGGGTTTTTCTTCAGAATTTCAAGACAATCTTTCTGGTCATCTTCAGGTAGAGCCATTTCCTTTTGATCTTAATTTAAGTCTTCCAGCCTTTAGCTATAACTGGGGAGAGCTTTTACCTTTAACTTTAGTTTATGAAAATAAGAGCGAAAAAAAGATTAAAGATTTGAGAATAGGTATTTCTTTAGATAAAAATAAATATTTTGATTTAAATAATTTAGGACAAAATTTTTGGTATTATTATCTCAATTCAGATTATCAAACATCACCTCCTTATCTTAAATCTAGACAGTCATCTGATCTAATATCAAGAGGATGGGATTCAAGATTAATATCAAATTTAGCAGAACTTAATCCCGGAGATCAAGGTACAATTGTTTTTTATTTACCTCTCGTCTCTGTTGCTCAAGCTCGAGAGAATAGATTTGTACGAGCAGAGAACGGAATTCAAGTTTTCGTTTCTGGCGATTTAGGTGATTATAATAATATAATTGCTCAAAGTCCAAAAGTAGATTTAAAAATAACTACGGATTCAAACTTAGATGTAACATTAGGATACTATAATAGTGTTGAGGAAGAATTAAAAAGAGGAGAATTACCTCTTCTGAGCGTTAATGAAAAGACTTTTTATAGGGTTATTTGGACATTAGAAAACGGTAGCAATGCAGTACAGGATGTAGTAGTTAAAACAAAGTTACCTCCTTATGTTGAATGGACAAATCAAGTAGAAAATACAAAAGGAGTTTTTTTATATAATGAACTAGACAGAGAAATAACCTGGAAAATTCCAGAATTATTATCTTATCAGGGTTTTGATTTTTCATCCCCATTAGAAGCGATTTTTGAAATAGCTATAATTCCTAAACTAGAAGATGTGGGCTCAAAAATAGCATTAACAGAAGATATTTTTTTGACGGCTAGAGATAAATTCACAAATAGTCCTTTGTTACAACAGGTTGATTTTTTGGATACTAATTTAGTTCCTCAACCTTAGAAAATTATTCATTCTTGATTATCTATCTATATATATGTATAATGTGAGCATATAATTTTAAACTAACTTTATGTCTCAATTTATTTTTGCTGAAAAAGAAAAAGAAATATTAAAGTTTTGGGATAATGACAAAACTTTTGAAAAATCTTTGAAGAAAAAGTCTCCTCAGGGTGATTTTGTTTTTTATGATGGCCCTCCCTTTGCCACTGGTACTCCTCATTATGGCCATTTAGTTGCGAGCTTAATGAAAGATATTGTTCCTCGTTATTGGACCATGAAGGGCTATCATGTTGAAAGAAAATGGGGGTGGGATTGTCATGGTTTACCTATTGAGAATATTGTCGAAGGAGAGATGAATATAAAGAATAAAAAAGAGATTGAAGAATTAGGCATTCATAAATTTAACGAGGCATGCAGAGGTAAAGTTCTCGTTTATGCAGAAGAATGGAAAAAAATTATTCATCGTTTCGGTCGTTGGGTAGATATGGATAACGATTACAAGACAATGGACAAAGAATATATGGAAAGTATTTGGTGGGCTTTTAAAGAATTATGGGATAAAGGACTAATTTATGAGAGCTATAAATCAATGCATATTTGTCCAAGATGTGAGACGACTCTTTCTCAGTCAGAAGTAAGTCAAGGATATTTAGATGTGAAAGATTTGGCTGTGATCGTAAAACTTGAACTAGAAGATGAGCCAGGAACTTACGTTTTAACATGGACAACTACTCCTTGGACCTTGCCAGGCAATGTTGCTTTAGCTATGGGAGAAGATTTAAAATATGCTTTAGTTGAGTCAGGAAAAGAAAAATTTATATGTATTAAAGAGAATTTGGAAAATATATTTGAAAATAGAGAATATAAAGTTCTAAAAGAGATTGATGTTCAAGAATTAGAAGGCAAAAAATATAAACCATTATTTGATTACTATTTAGATAAAGATATAGAAAATAAACAGAACCTATATACCATTCAATTGGCAGATTTTGTTACCGGAGAAGACGGAACCGGTATCGTTCATATTGCTCCGGCTTTTGGAGAAGATGATATGAGCTTAGGAAATAAAAAACAATTACCATTTATTCAGCATGTTAAAATGGATGGGCATTTTACCGATGATGTTCTAGATTTTAAAGGAGAAGAAGTAAGGCCAAAGCAGGATTCTCAACAAACAGACAAAAAGATAATTGAATATTTGGAAAAAAGAAATCTTTTATTCAGTAAAGAAGAATACGAACATTCTTATCCTCATTGTTGGCGTTGTGATTCGCCTTTATTGAATTATGCCACTACTTCTTTGTTTATTAATGTCATCAAAATCAAAGAAGAAGCGCTAGAGAAGGCCAAACTAATCAATTGGGTTCCTGAACATCTTAAGAGTGGGAGATTTGGAAAATGGTTAGAAGGAGCCAGGGATTGGTCAATTTCAAGACAAAGATTTTGGGGATCTGTTGTGCCTCTTTGGGTTTGTGACAAATGCGGAGAAAAAAGGGTTTTTGGATCTATAGAAGAATTAGAAAAAGTTTCTGGCGAAAAGATTAATGATTTGCATAAACATTTTGTAGATAAATATATTTTTAAATGTGAAAAATGTGATGGGATGATGAAAAGAGTTCCAGATGTTTTGGACTGTTGGTTTGAATCAGGATCAATGCCTTATGCCCAGATGCATTATCCATTTGAAAATAAAGAAAAATTTGAAAAGAATTTCCCAGCTGAATTTATTGCAGAAGGGGTTGATCAAACCAGAACATGGTTTTATTATCTTCATATTTTGGCGACTGCTCTTAAAAAAACAAATTGTTTTAAAAATGTGGTAGCTAACGGGATGGTTTTGGCAGAAAATGGAAAGAAGATGTCAAAGCATCTAGACAATTATCCAGATCCTATGGAAATAATGGAAAAATATGGAGCTGATGCAGTAAGATATTATTTAACTAATTCAGCGGTGATGAAAGCGGAGGATTTAAGTTTTTCAGAGAAAGATTTGAAAGAACAATATAGGTTTTTCTTGACCTTGCTAAATGTTCATACTTTTTATCAAATGTTCAGAGGAGATATTAAAGTTGAAAATGTAGATAAAGATAAAGATATAACTCATGTTCTTGACCAATGGATTACTAGTAGGCTTAACTTGTTAATTAAAAATATCACTGAGAAAATGGATGGTTATGACTTAAATGCAGTAAGAGAGATACCAATTTTTATTAATGATTTATCTGCATGGTATATCAGAAGATCAAGGCTTAGATTTAGGGACAATAACCAGGATGATAAAATAAAAGCCTTAAAGACATTAAGGAGAATTCTATTTCATTTAAGTAGAGCAATGGCTCCATTTTTGCCATTTTTAGCTGAACATATATATCAAGGAGTGGATGGTAAACAAGAATCTGTTCATTTGCAAGATTGGCCATTGTTTGACGAGAATTTAATTGATGAAAAATTGTTATCTGAAATGCGAATAGTTAGAAAAATTTGTGAATTAGGACATAATTTGAGAGCGCAAACAAAGATAAAAGTTCGTCAGCCTCTAAGTAAGTTAAGTGTCTTGGGAGTTGAAATTGCAGATAATTTAATAGAATTAATTAGAGATGAATTAAATATTAAAGAAATTGAATTTGTTCAAAATTCTCCTAAAGGAGATGATTGGGAAAACGTAAAGGAAGGAAATATTGAGATATATCTGAATACAGAAATAACTCCTGTTTTAAAAGAAGAAGGAAATTGTCGGGAATTAGTTAGAGCAGTAAATTCTCTACGCAAAAAAGCTAAATTAACAAAGGACGATTTAGTTAATCTTTATTGTTTAAAAATAGATGAAAGTTTCAAGAAAATGATTGAGAGTAAAAAGGAATTTTTGAAATCTCAGACAGGGAGTAAAGATATTTTAATCGGAGAACCAGATGGAGAGATTTTGATTCAAGAAGAAGTTTCCCTGAACGGGGTTGATCTTATTTTGGCCCTAGTTCAATAATATGTAGCTAAAGGTTTTTTTAATTATGTCTATTTCTAATCATTTATCAGGGATTATTTTAAAAGAGTATAATGTTAGAGAGAATGATAAATCTATAACATTTTATAGCAAAGAAGAAGGTAAGATTGAAATTTTAGTACAAGGTGCTCGTAAAATTAGTAGCAAGTTAAACCCTATAATCTCCGCTCGTTTTTCTTTTCTGGATTTAGTTGTAATTAAAGGAAAAAGAAATTATCGTCTCATTGATGGGGAGACTCAGGAGAAATTTGAAGGATTGATAAAAGATTATCAAAAAATCTTGTTACTTAATAATATTTTAAAAAAAGTTGATGGATTGCTTAAATTTCAGAAAACTGACGAGAAAATTTTGGCTTTAATTCTAGAGTTTTTGCGTCAGGTAGATAGATTGCCCATAAAAAAAGCATTGCCTTTAGCGGCTGCTTTTTTAATTAAACTTTTAGCTTTTGTTGGTTATTGTCCTGAACTAAGTCATTGCTCTATTTGCCAAAAAAGCCTTTCTACCAAACAAATCTTTTTTGATTTAAATAAAGGAAGTGTTATTTGTTCTAATCATAGATTGGATGCTGTTTTGGATGGCTCTAGAATTGAAATTAGTTTAGATTGTTTGAATATTTTAAGAATTTTTCTTCGTAAAGATTTTAGTTATTTAGGAAAATTTAATATTAAAAAGCAAGAGTTTTTAAAAACATGGGAGTTGGTTAATAAATTTTTAAAATGGCAAATTGGATAATTTATGTTTAAATTGATTAAAAAATCTAATTTTTCTAAAGCTCGTTTAGGAGAATTGAAAACAAAACATGGAGCTATAAAGACCCCGTTTTTTATGCCTATTGCTACCCAGGCTACTGTTAAGGGTTTAACTATTTCTCAAATAAAAGATTTAGATGCTCAGATTCTTCTTTCTAATACATATCATCTATTTTTGCGTCCCGGACTTGATATAATCAAAAAAGCAAAAGGATTGCATAAGTTCATGGGTTGGAAAGGCCCGATATTAACAGATAGTGGTGGTTATCAAGTATTTTCCTTGTCTAAAAAGAGGAAAGTTAGTGATAAGGGAGTAGAATTTCAATCAGAAGTTGATGGGAAGAGCATTTTTTTGTCTCCAAAAAAAGTTATTGAAATTCAAAATATTTTAGGATCAGATATAATAATGTGTTTAGATGAATGTATTAAATGGCCTTGTTCTAGAATTGAATCACAAAAATCAGTAGATAGAACCTCTGTTTGGGCAAAACTTTGTAAGGACTCTTATAAAAAACAAAATCTCAATAGATTGCTTTTCGGGATTGTTCAGGGTTCAGTTTATGGGGATTTGCGTGCCAAAAGCGCAAGAGAACTTGTTAAAATTGGTTTCAATGGATATGCTATTGGCGGATTAACTCTAGGAGAACCGATTAAAGAAACGTATGAAGCTATTCAATCTGCTGTTCAAGAATTACCCTTGAATAAACCTCGTTATCTGATGGGAGCCGGTTTACCAGAACAAATTGTTGAATCTGTTAAACTTGGAGTTGATATGTTCGACTGTGTAATTCCTACTCGCAATGCCCGCCACGGCTTGTTATACGTCCGATCTTCTATAACTAACTCGTCGGGTCAGTTATCAGAGAATTTTTATAAAAAAATACATATTACTAATGCTAAATATAGGAATGATTTTAAGCCATTAGATAAAAATTGTTCTTGTTATGCTTGTCAGAATTTTTCTAGAGCCTATATTAGACATTTATTTATGGCTAAAGAGCAGTTAGGAAAGACATTAGCTACCATTCATAACCTCGCCTTTTACTTGAATTTAATGAAAGATATCAGAAGCATGATTAAGGAAGGTAAATTATAGGGACCCCAGGGGTCTGCCATTAAATAATGATATTTTTTTTGACATTTTTAACAATTTTGTTATTATCATCATTATCATCATCACTTAGAAATGGCGCGTTCGTCTAATGGTTAGGACGCCAGGTTTTCATCCTGGTAACAGGGGTTCGATTCCCCTACGCGCTACCAATTAAGTAATCGCTTTATAGAGCGGTTCTTTTTTTGTCTCAAGAGAGACATTTAAACCTGTTGTAATAATTTGGTTGTGGTATAAGTAAATAATATTATTTTATAATAAAATTTTTAATCAAAAGATATTAAACAAAAAATAATTTTTCCATTATTTCTAATCTTATCTTTTTCGTTAATGTTTAGGGGTTGTACTGTAGGTTCGCGAACAGAAATAGATTAGACAAGACCATAAACAAGATAATCGGTTTCGTTTTCCCTTACCTGCGTCCAAATATTTTTGTCATAGTAACAAAATAAGAAATATGCTATAATTTTATAGCAAAGAAATAAAAATAAATTTTTAGCCATGATTTTCTATAATTTAGTGACTAAAGTTAAGAATAATAGAAAAATTTTACTTAATTTGTTCTTAATATTCTTGATTTATGAGTTTGTAATTTATTTGTTAACTTTTTTAACAAATTATCATGGTTTGAGAGCCCCTTTGGAAAATTTTTCCTTGATTGCGCCATTAGTTCGCTGGGATTCATTTCATTATTTAGAAATTATAAACAATGGATATATCTATCCTAATATGGCATTTTTTCCGTTTTATCCTTTGTTGGTAAAATCTCTTAATCTTTTTGTTGGCAACATCATTTTATCAGGACTAATAGTCTCTTGGGTTTCTTTGTTTTTAGCTATATTTTTTCTTTTTAAACTAATTGTTCTCAAATTCAAAAACAAAAATATTGCTTATTTAAGCATTATTTTTTTATTAATTTTTCCTTTCGCCATCTTTTATTCAACTGTTTATACAGAAGCATTGTTTCTGTTTTTTACTATAGCTGCGTTTTATTTTTCAGAAAGAAAGAATTGGTTATTAGTTGGTTTATTTTCCTGTCTTGCTAGCGCGACCAGAATATTCGGAATTCTATTGTTTATTGTTTTCTTATTAGTTTATTTGGCTGACAGAAAATTTAATCTAAAAAAAATTGATAAAAAGTTATTATTTATATTATTGGCTCCACTGGGATTGGTTTTTTATATGATTTTTCTTCAAATTAAATTTGGAGATCCTTTTATTTTTTTAAAAGCTCAGAAAGAATGGGCAAGTTGGGGAGCATTTACTGTGCCTTGGCGAACTTTGCCTCGACAGTTTCGTCTTCTTTTTGATTTTAATCTTTTAAAAAATATTTCAGTTTCTGCCTATTTTGCTCATTTTAGAGATTTTTTCTTCTGGCCAATTTTTTTAATTTGTTCAATTTTCATTACAAAATTGATGGGATGGCGTTATGCGCTTTATAATTTTTTAACGTTATTGATAACTAGTTTTAAATTTCCAATGATGAGCGCTAACAGATATCTAATGGTTTTGTTTCCTGTTTATATTTTGTTAGCAGTTTGGAGCAAAAATCAGGTAGTGCGATTTTTTATTTTTTTCTTTTTTGCTTGTCTGTTTTTCTTTTACACAACATTATTCATTAAGGGTAGTTTTATTGGTTGAGAACGAAGAACTTTTTATATATTCAAGAAATGTCAATGACTAGAGCTTAATATAGACAACGTGAAGTTATTCCATTACAAGGGGTGCAGTAGGATGGAATAAATTGTTATATTCAATCATCAAATAGGCAGGTTGTAATGACCTGCCTTCGCACTTTTCTTTTACTTTACATTTTTTGTTTTTAGGATATAATTTAATTAGAACAATAATTTGTAATGATGTGAATTTATGGAGATTATAGTATATTCCAGTCCAGCTTGTATTTATTGCGTATAACTAAAAGATTGGCTAAAAGAGCGTAATATAGAATTTAAAGAAGTTGATTTAAGTCAAAGCCAAGAAGCTATAGATAATTTTGTTAAAAAGACAGGGCAAATGGCCGTTCCTGCCATTGAAATAGATGGAGAAATGATTGTTGGTTTTGATGTAGCTAAGATTAAAGCAAAGTTAAATATTTAATATCTTTTTATGCTTAGTTTAAGACAAATCAAGAATAATCCTCAAATTTTAGAATTTATTAAACAAAGTGATTCTTCTACTCAAGCTTTAGGCTATACTGAACATGGTTTTCGACACGGCAATAATGTTTCTAAAGAAGCGCAGAGAATAGCTAAAGAAATGGGATTTAAAGAAATAGAGCAAGAATTAGCAGGCATTGCTGGATTTTGTCATGATATGGGCAATTTTTTGGGGCGTTCTCGACATCATTATTGGGGCGCGCTTTTATTTCATCAAGTTTTTACTAATGATTTTTCTAATGAAGAAATTTCTTTAATTATGCAAGCTATCGCTAATCATGACAAAGATACGATGAAATTAACTAATAATATATCAGCATTGGTTGTTTTGGCTGATAAATCAGATGTTCATAGGAAAAGAGTTTCTTCTAAGTCTTTAAAAGAGATTGAAGCAGACAAGCATAATCGCGTAAATTACGCGGTTACACGTTCGGACCTGAAAGTTGATAAAAAGAAAAAGCAGATTAGTTTGCTTTTAAAGATTGATACTAATTTTGTGCCAATTATTGAATATTTTGAAATATTCATTGACCGTATGGCTTATTGTAGAAAGGCAGCTGATTATTTAGGATATAAATTTAATTTAGTAATTAATACCTTTAAATTGTTATAATTTTTATGAGTTCTTTGCGTCAATTAAAAGTTAATGAATTAATCAGACGAGAGTTGAGTGAGATTATTATGCGTGAATTTGAAGCTCCGGAATATTCGTTGGTAACAATTACTAATGTAGATACTTCTAATGATTTATCATCAGCAAAGGTCTCTGTAAGTATTTTTCCAATTGATCAAGCCAATAAAGCATTCGGTTCTCTACGTAAAATGGCGGGGTTTTTTCAAAAATTATTAAATAGACGCTTGAAGATGAAGATGATTCCACGTATTAATTTTTATTTAATCAAAAATGAATAATTCTTTAGAGAAAATCGTTAATTTATGTAAGAGAAGGGGATTTGTGTTCCCCTCTTCTGATATGTATGGTGGCTTTGAAAGTTGCTATGATTATGGTTTTTTAGGCACTTTGTTGGGAAACAATATCAAACAAGCTTGGTGGAAAAATATGACTCAATACAGAGATGACGTAGTTGGCGTAGATGCTAGTATCTTAATGTCTCCATTGGTTTGGAAGGCTTCTGGTCATTTAACTGCTGGCTTTAGTGACGCTTTAGTAGAATGCAAAAAATGTCATCATCGTTTTCGTCAAGATTATCTAAAGGAAAATAAATGTCCTGATTGTGGCGGAGAATTAACGAAAGAAAAAAAGTTTAATTTAATGATGAAAACTTTTATTGGTCCTGTGGAAAATGAAGCAGCAACTACCTTTTTAAGAGGAGAAACCTGTCAAGGAATTTATATGAATTATCGAGCCATGAAAGACTCTATGCGTTTGAAAATTCCTTTTGGTATAGCACAAATTGGAAAAGCTTTCCGTAATGAAATTTCTCCTCGGTATTTTATTTTTAAAACTAGAGAATTTGAACAAATGGAAATGCAATATTTTGTTTCTCCTGATAAATCAGAGAAAAAGAAATGGTTTGAGTATTGGAAGAAAGAACGTCAAAATTGGTATTTTGGCTTAGGAATAAAGAAAGAAAATTTACGATTTCGCGAGCATTCTTCTAAAGAATTAGCTCATTATGCCCAAAAAGCCGTTGACATAGAGTACAAGTTTCCTTGGGGTTGGGACGAAATAGAAGGAATACATGATAGGGGAGATTGGGATTTATCCAATCATAGCAAGTATAGTGGACAAGACTTAATCTATACTGATACTGAGAAGAATAAGAAATTTATTCCTCATATCATTGAAACTTCCGCTGGCGTGGCTCGTTCTTTTCTGGCTTTTATGTTTGAAGCTTATACTGAAATAGAAGGAGGAAGAACAACCACCACTGAATCCAACAAAGAAAAAGAAATGGTTTTGCGTCTTCATCATAGTTTAGCTCCTATTAAGATAGCAATTTTACCTCTTAGTAAAAAAGATCCTTTAGGTAAAATAGCTAAAGAAATTTATCATAATCTTAGAAAATATTGGGTGGTCCAGTATGACGAAACTTCTTCAATTGGACGTCGTTATCGTCGTCAAGATGAAACAGGAACACCTTATTGCCTAACAGTTGATTTTGATAGCATAGAAGACAAAAAAGTCACGATTCGCGATAGAGACACAATGAAACAAGAGCGAATTGATATCAGTAGTTTAATCGATTTTTTTAGAGAGAAATTACAATCCTAATTACCTAATTAACCAACTTATGTATTCTGAAAAGGTTTTTCCAAACGGTTTCAAATTAATTACAGCTCCAGCAAAAAATACAAAAACAGCTACTGTTTTACTTTTACTCCCCGCTGGATCCCGTTACGAAAATAAGGGTTTATATGGAGCTTCGCATTTTATTGAGCATTTGATGTTTAGGGGAACTTCCCGCCGACCGAGTAGTTTGGCTATTGCTAAAGAATTAGACAAAATCGGCGCTCAATTTAATGCTTTTACATCTAAAGACCATACTGGTTATTGGATTAAAACTGCGGCTGATAAAGTAAATATTAGTTTTGATATTATTTCAGACATGCTTTTTAACTCTCTTTTTCGTCCAAATGAATTTAAGCAGGAAAAAAGCGTCATTTTGGAAGAGATAAAGATGTATGAAGAAAATCCTCTATTATATATTGATGAATTTTTTGAAGAAAATCTTTATCATAATCATATGTTGGGTAAACCAATAAGTGGTCGTAACACAGATATCAAGAAAATGAGTTTAACCAAGTTGATTGATTACAAAGATAAATTTTATCAACCTAGTCAGATGGTGATGGCTGTAGCGGGCAATATTGATAGATCTCAAATAATTAAACTGAGTGAAAAATATTTTGCCAATAATCTAGGAAAGAAAAAGAAAAATAAGTATGAAGTTTTTCAACCTGAGGGAAAGAGAAATAATAGGGTTCAAATTTTAAATAGAGATGTTCAGCAAGCGCAAATAGCTTTAGGTGGTTTGGCTTGTTCCTATGGTGATCCTCAAACCGAAACTTTACTCCTTTTATCAATTATTTTAGGAGGAAATATGAGCTCTCGTTTGTTTGAGGAGGTTAGAGACAAAAGAGGTTTAGCTTATTTTATTAAAACAGATTTAAATCCTTATCAAGATGTTGGTAGCTACACTATTCGCGCGGGAGTAGATAAAGAAAAGGTTTCTTCGACATTAGAAGTCATTTTATCTGAGTTAAGGAAAATGAAAGAATACGGTGTTAGCCAAGAAGAACTCAAGAGGGCTAAAGATTACTTTCAAGGAATCATGCTTTTGTCTCTAGAAAATTCTTCTACTCTAAGCTCTTGGTATGCTAGGCAAGCTCTGTTTTTAAAAGAAATGATAACCCCCCAGCAAAAATTAAAAAGAGTCAAAATGGTTAAAATAGAAGATATCAAAAGTTTAGCTAACAATCTTTTCAAGAAAAATAGTTTTAGTCTGTCTGTGATAGGCCCCTTCAAAAACTCAACCCCCTTCTTGCGAGTTTTGAAAGAAGGGATATAATATAAGGTAGCTGGGTGCTTGGGTAATCAGGATCCCAATTACCCAATCCCTAATTAACTAATTACCTAACGTATATGTCGGAGCAAAAAATTACAATTATTAAACCTGATGTTTGGTCAATTATAAAAATTGTAGGTATTTGTCTAGGATTATGGCTTCTGTATGTCATTCGTGATGTGATTTTAATAGTTTTAGTTGCTGGACTTTTAGCAACAATTATTACGCCTATGGTGAATTATTTTGAGCGTAGAAAAATGCCTCGTTGGTTAGGCGCTTTTTTGGTTTATATAATCATTTTTTCAGTTCTGGGATTAATTGGTTTGGCTGTGGTACCTATGGCAATTAGCCAAACTAAGCTTTTTGTAGAGCAAGTCCCAGGAATTTTAGAATCATTTCTGGCTAACGCATCAATTGAAACACAGACGCAATTCTCTGGTTTATTGAATCAGTGGTTAAACACATCACCTATTAGCGGCAAAGCATTTTTCTCATTATTAGGGAGTGTGGCCGGACAAATCATTTCATTTTTAATGATTCTAGTTATTGCTTTTTATCTATCAGTCAAAAAGAAAGGCCCGCAATCTCGTTTTAGTTCTTTCTTGCCCGTTAAGTATCGAAAAATGTTTAAAAATTTTACAACCTCTAGTCAGAAAGAAATTGGTGATTGGGGCAGAGGAATGTTGATTCTTTGTTTGTTTGTTGGGGTATTAACATATATTGGTTTATCTGTTCTAGGAGTAAAGTTTGCTTTAACATTAGCTTTAATCGCTGGTTTAACAGAACTTGTTCCATATATTGGCCCTTGGCTGGGTGGCATTCCGGCAGTAATGATTGCTTTTTTGGCTTCCCCTACATTAGCTTTAGTTGTTATTATTTTATATATTGTGATTCAACAAATTCAAAATATATTAATTACTCCTTATGTAATGCACAAAGCTGTTGGACTTGATCCGTTAGTAGTTATTGTTATCTTATTAATTGGAGGTAAAATAGCAGGGCCATTAGGTATGATAATAGCCGTGCCAGTAGCAACAATCCTTTCTATTTTATTTAAGGAATATTCTAAATATAAGGAAGCAGTATAAAAATTAATTTTTATTAAAATATGTTTGTAAAAAAGATAGGAATAGACTTAGGAACAACTAATATTTTAGTTTATTTACCAAACAAAGGAATTGTCACTAATGAACCTTCGGTGGTGGCGATTTCTACCGTAGATAAAAGTATTTTAGCTGTGGGAGATGATGCCAAGGAAATGATTGGGAGAACTCCAGATACTATTATTGCCATGCGCCCATTAAAGGATGGTGTAATTGCTGATTACAAAAGCACGGAAGCGATGTTGCGTTATTTTGTTGGTAAAGCTATTGGTCGTTTTAGTTTTTTCCGCCCAGAGGTAATGGTGGCTGTTCCCGGAGGCATTACATCCACTGAAAAGAGAGCAGTTGTAGATGCTACGATGAAGGCAGGAGCTAAAGCTGCTTATATCATCAAAGAACCGATTGCTGCTGCTATTGGTTCTAATATTCCAATTGGTTCAGCTTCAGGGCATATGATTATTGACATTGGAGGAGGAACCACTGAAGCAGCTGTTATTTCTTTGGGAGGTATTGTGGCCTGTACTTCAGTGCGAGTAGCTGGAAATAAGCTGGATTCAGCTATTGCTAGTTTTATTCGTAAGAAATATAATCTAGCGGTAGGTGAAAGAACTGCAGAAGATATTAAGATTAAAATAGGATCAGCTTTGCCATTAGAGAAGAAATTAAAATTAGATATCAAGGGACGAGATATGATTTTAGGATTACCTCGCATTATTACTGTTAATTCTGATGATATTACGGAAGCTATTCAAGATGAATTAGCTGCTATTGTCACAGCAGTTAAATCAGTTCTTTATGACACTCCGCCTGAGTTATCTGCAGATGTAATGAGCAAGGGTATGGTTTTATCTGGAGGAAGCTCTCTTTTAAAAAATTTAGATAAATTACTCACAAACGCCATTGGAGTTCCTGCCTATTTGTCAGAAGAACCATTATTATCAGTAGCCAAAGGCACTGGAATGGCTTTGGATAATTTAGATTCATATAAACGCAGTATTTTGTCTACAAAATAGGCAAATATTAAAAGAATGAAGTTTGGACACTCGGTGTCCAAACTTTTTGATTATTGACAAATACGTCAAAATTTGCCATAATGCTAACATCTTTAAAAATTGAATAAAAAAAATAGTAAAAAAAGGAGGTGTTATCATGAAAAAAGATTTGGTAACCAAATTAGTGCCCTTGTTTCAAGGCTTATCACCATCAGAAGTTGATGAAGCAGTGGTTGAGGTCAAGAAACAGGTTGATGCCGAAGTACTCGAGAAACGTCGCAATGAACTGGAAAAGCTGTTTGACAGCCAGATGGAGACCTTGAAACTTAGGGATTGTCCCTCAGCTATTCTGGAAGCGTTTCAGGACAAGCGTGATGAAGTATTGAGCACAACGATTGAAATGGAAATCCCCAAAGGAAACATTCCGTTCATCCCTGTAATTCCATCTTCCTATGTAGGCATTTATACCTTAATGTCTATGGTTCGCAACAAAGAGAAAGTGGGCTATACTTATCTTGATCCAAACGAGATTATCAACAACGAAGAGACCCCCAAAAATCCCTATTTCATCTACGACGTTGAACCCGGAAAAGAAACCCTTGGAAAATCAGTAGAGAAAGCACAAGAATTCATCAAGAAACAGAATCGTTTATGCCATATTCCAGACGAAGATATTGCTGTTTGTATCCACACAGATACATTGTCAGATCATCATCTCTGGAGCACAGGCTCCCGCGTCAGGCAGGACGACGAGGTGCCGTTTGTCTATCTCGACAGGGGCGAGCCAAGGCTTAACTGGACCAGCATAGATGACTCGGATGTTAGTAGGTGGGGCTTTGCTTCGTGTTGCGAACGGGGCTAGGATTTTGGGTCCTTGCATTTTTTGGAAACTTGGTTTTTGTATCCGCCGAAGGCGGTGGCTACAAATTTTACACAATAACAGGCAGGTCGTAACGACCTGCCTTGCACTTTTTTTACTTTACATTTTTTGTTTCTGAGATATAATTACAATATATATTTAATTTTTTTTGAAATGATCATTGGGATTGATGCGTCACGAGCAAACAGAAAACAGAAAACTGGCATTGAATGGTATTCTTATCATTTAATTCAAGAATTAAAGAAAATATCTCTTGCTCCAGGGGATAAATTTATTTTATACACCCCCTCTAAGCTTCAGGGCCCTTTGTCTGAATTACCAGACAATTGGGAAGAAAGAATTCTAAAATGGGCACCTAAATATCTTTGGACTCAGATAAGATTAGCTTGGGAGATGTTCTTTCATAGACCAGATCTTTTGTTTGTGCCAGCTCACTGTCTCCCTCTATTTTCTTCAGTTAGAAAAGTTGTGACTGTTCATGACTTAGGGTTTAAACATTTTGCTAAAACTTATTCTTTATTTCAAAGAATTTTCTATTTTCTCTCTCATTATTGGTCTTTAAAAATTGCTCAACAAATTATCGTTCCTTCTGAATTTACAAAGAATGATATTTTAGAAAATTTTTATTCTCCTCGAGGAAAGATTACTGTCATTCCTTTGGGTTACAGTTTTAAAGAAATTCTATCTGATGTTCAAACTGATCCTAATTCAATTTTAGATAAATATAAAATTAAAAAACCATTCTTTTTTTATTTAGGACGTCTAGAAAAGAAAAAGAATATTTTGGGATTAATTAAGGCTTATCAAAAATTAAGAGAAGACAATCCTGAAATAGAGATCCCTGATTTAGTTTTAGGGGGTAAACCTGGTTATGGATACAAAAAAATTAAAAAAGAGATATTAGTTTCAGAAAATATTAAAGAGATTGGCTATATTGCTCCCGCAGACTTATCAATTTTATATTCTTTATCTTTGGCTTTAGTTTTTCCTTCTTTTTATGAAGGCTTTGGACTTCCTTTATTAGAAGCTATGGCTAATAATTGTCCGATATTATCCAGTAATGCTGGTTCTTTGCCAGAAGTAGGGGGAGATGCTGTTTTATATTTCAATCCCTTTGATTTAGATGATATTAAGAACGTTATGCTGAAGATAATTAAAGACAAAGAACTTAGAGAAAATTTAATCAAAAAAGGTAATGAACGTGTTCAATCTTTTTCTTGGCAGAAATGCGCTCAATCTACTAAAAAAGTTTTATTCTCAGATTAAAATATTTTAGAAAATGAATATTGTTGGTCATCAAAAAATTATAGAATTTTTAAAAAATAGTATTAAGAACAAAAGGCTGGCTCAGTCTTATTTGTTTTCTGGACCAGAGCATATTGGCAAGAAAACAACAGCTATATATTTTGCAGCTAGTTTACTCTGTGATGTTAAAGACTTCCCCTGCCAAGAATGTGAATCTTGTCGTCAGGTATTTAACGGAAGGCATCCTGATATTTATTCTATTGGCAAGATTGATGATAAAGATATTAGCATTGATCAAATTAGAAAAGTTAAAGGTATTGTTAGTTTAGCCCCTCTTTCCGGTTTTTCTAAAGTTGTTATAATAGAAGATGCTGATAGTTTAACAATCTCTGCCGCCAACTCTTTGCTAAAATTATTAGAAGATACCCCACCTCATGTTTTTATAATATTACTAGTTAGGGGTTTTAGTAATTTACCCACAACTGTTCGTTCTCGTTGTCAGGTTTTAAGATTTTTGCCGCCGTCCATAGAAGAACTTAGTCGTTTTCTAAAGGAGAAATTCAGCTTAAGTTTGGTTGAAGCTCAAAAAATTTCAAATTTATCTTTAAATCTACCTGGTTCAGCTATAAAATTAGCTGAAAACAAGGAGAATGGTTTTAGGAATTATGAGAATTTGACAGAGAAATTCATATTTTTTTTATTAGAGCGAAATAATTTAGAAAACAAATTCAAATTAGCTGATTTAATTTTAAAACTCGACATCAAGCAAACTTTATTTTTTTTACTTCAATTTATAAGAGATTTGGCTTTAGTTAAATTGGAATTAAATCCATCTAATTCTTTAGAGAAAGATAAATTATTAAATTTATCTAAAAAATATTCTCAAACAGAACTTTATCTTTTTATGAATCAAATTTTAAAAACTCAAATTTGGCTAAATAAATATGCTAACAAGAAATTGTCAATTGAGAATTTAATGCTTAATGATTTTGTTTAATTTAATATTTTTATATGCGTAAAACAAAAATTCTTTTTATTTTTTCACTTTTCTTTTTGTTAATTTTTTTGAATGGCTGTACCGTTAAGCCAAAATATAGTAATGGGGTCTTTAAAAGTGTAGATTCAGCTGATTCTTGGCAACAAAAAACTGATGTTTGTGCTTTAGAAGATGAAGTTAGGGCATTAGGTAGAGTAGATGTCAATGCACTTGTTTTTGATCCTCAAGACAACAATACGATATATTTAGGATCAATGAAACAAGGTCTTTTCGTTAGTTTTAATGCGGCTCAGTCTTGGCAAAAAATTAGAACATTTCCTAAAGGAGAAATTAGATCTATTGCAGTTCATCCTGAATCAAAACATATTATTTGTGTAGCAGTTGATAATCAAGTTTTTAAAACTTCAGATTCAGGTCGTACTTGGCAAATTATCTATCTAGAGGCAACACCTAAGGTAATTATTAACTATGTGGCAATTGATCCATCTGCTCCCCAAAGGATTTATTTAGGGCTTTCCGATGGTAGATTAATTCGTAGCGAAGATAAAGGTTTTAGTTGGGCGACAATAAATAACTTTGAGAATGGAATAGGAGAAATATTAATAAATGCTCATAACTCCGAGAGAATTTATGTTAGTACTTCTCAAAAAGGAATTTTTCGCTCTGACAATAGAGGTTTAGATTGGGTTTCTTTATCAGAATCGTTTAAAGATTATAGTGGAGCTCAAGCTGTATCTAAAATAATTTTTCAATCCTATGAACCTGAGGTATTGATTAGCGCTAATGATTATGGATTATTAAGAACTAATGATAGTGGGAAAACATGGACTGAATATAAATTATTGACTGACTATGGTAAAGTTGATATAGTTTCTTTTGCTGTTTTCCGTCAGGATCCTAATATTATCCATTACATAGCTTCAAATAAGAATATAATTTTTCAATCTCTTGATGGTGGTTTAAATTGGACGCCTAAGTCCGTTCCTACTAAGAATGAATTACATCAATTAATTATTGATCCTTTTAATCCTAATATTCTTTATTTAGGGATGCGATCTTTTAGTAATTAAATTATTTAAAATAGAAATATTTAAATTAAATTTATGGATTTTATTGAATCTCATCAAGAAAACTTTAATAAAGTAATTGATTTCTTAAAGAAAGATGTTCAAAGTTTACGTACCAATAGAGTTAGTACAGAATTAGTAGCTCATATTATGATTGATGTTTATGGAGCCAAGACTAGGCTTGATCAATTAGCGTCTTTAAGTACTCCTGAACCACGATTGATTTTAATTCAACCTTGGGACAAGAGTGTTTCCAAAAATATAGAACAAACTTTGTCTACCGCTAATCTCGGTGCTGTGCCGACAGTTAATGATGGATTTATTCGTTTAAAGATGCCTGCTCTAAATGAAGACACTAGAAAAAGTTTGATTAAAGTTTTACACGAAAAATTAGAAAATTCTCGTAGAACTTTACGTAATATACGCGATGAGATTAAAGAAAAAATTATCAAAGATGAGAGAGCTAAAGAAATTAGTGAAGATGATAAATATCGACTTATTGATCAATTGGACAAATTAAGTCGAGGCAAACAAGATGAAATCAAGTCGATTGGAGAAAGAAAAGAAAAAGAAATCATGGTAATTTAAATTTATGTTTATTTTCTTGGCTATAATAGCTTTAAGTATTTTGATTTTTTTTCACGAAGCTGGTCATTTTTTAATGGCTAAAATTTTCAAAGTGAAAGTGGAAGAATTTGGCATTGGTTATCCTCCACGAATAGGCGGATTTGTTTTTCAAAAAGGAAAACCAAAGTTTTTTTGGGGGAAAAAAGATCCTACTTTTTCATCTAACAAAACAATTTATTCTTTAAATTGGGTTCCTCTGGGCGGTTTTACCAAATTGAAGGGAGAAATGGATTCTCCTTCGGAAAAAGATAGCTTTTCAGCTCAAGCTTGGTGGAAAAAGATTTTAGTAGCTGCCGGAGGAGCAATCATGAATATTCTTTTGGCGGTCGCGATTTTTTCTTTTTTATGTTTGATTGGCATTCCACGTGATTTAAGTCAGGAAGATTTGACTACAGGAAAAATCGTTAGTCCTATTACTATTCAAATTGGAGGAGTTTTCCCTAATTCACCTGCATCGGAAGCTAATTTACGGGCGGGAGATGTTTTGCTTGGGATTGATGGTCAAGGGTTTACAGAAGTTATTGAAGCCCAGCATTATATTCAGGATAAAATTGGAGAATCTATAGAAATTAAGATCAAGCGAACGCAAGAAATTATAGTTCAAGAATTATCAGTTTTGTCCTATCAGGATATATTTAAAGATGAAGATGAGATAGATCAAGATTCTTTAAATAAAGGATTTATTGGAGTGTCTTTATCTAAGACAGCATTAGTTAGATATCCTTGGTATCAGGCTCTAGTAAAAGGGTGGAGTATGACTCTTTATCTATTGGGCCAGATATTCGCCGGTTTAGTACTTATTTTCAAAACTTTAATATTTAAACAAAAAATGGTTGGTGGTGTTTTGGGTCCGATTGGCATAACTCAGATGATTAGCAGTGTGGCTCAAGTTGGTTTTATTTATCTTCTACATTTTGTCGCTGTTATTTCTGTTGCCATTGGAGCTTTTCAGCTTATACCGTTTCCAGCCTTAGATGGCTCAAGAATGCTTCTTGCTTTATTTGAAGGTTTGCGTGGTCGTCCTTTAAACCAAAGAGTAGAAATAATTACCACTAATATTGGATTTTATTTATTACTTATTTTATTAGCAATCATTAGTTTCCGTGAAATAGTAAATTTATTTTAACCTATATGTTGCAATCTAAATTTTTAAGCAAAACTCTACGAAAGGATCCCAAGGATAGTGTGGCTATCAGCCATAAATTTTTGGTTCGTGGTGGATATATCAATCAATTAACTAGTGGAGTTTGGTCTCTTCTGCCTCTTGGTTTCAGAGTTTTTAAAAAGGTTGAGAGTATTATTAGGAAAGAAATATGTCTAGTTGGTGGAGAGGAATTGCGAATGCCCAGTCTACAACCTAAAGAATTATGGATGGAGAGTGGTCGTTGGGATACAATTGACCCGCCTTTATTTAAGATGAAAGACAGACATAATAAAGATTTAGCTTTAGGCTCAACCCATGAAGAGGTTATAACTAGAATAGCTGGTTTTTTTATTGAATCATATAAAGATTTACCAAAATATGTTTTTCAGATTCAAAATAAGTTTAGGAACGAATTGCGTCCTACCGCTGGTTTATTAAGAACTAGGGAGTTTGTAATGAAAGATATGTATAGTTTTCATTTATCAAACCAAGACTTGGATGCATATTATTCAAAAGTAATGGACGCATATAAGAAGATTTATGACTCTTGTGGATTGGAATCAATAGTTGTTGACGCTTCTTCTGGGACAATAGGAGGAGATATGTCTAATGAGTTTGTAGTTTTGGCTGAGTCAGGAGAAGATAAGTTGTTGGTTTGCGAAAAATGTGGATGGGCTATCAACATGGAGGTTGGTAAACAAGATTTGTCTTGTCTTAAATGTAAGAATAAGTTGACCCTTAAAAAGGGGATTGAAGTAGGACATATTTTTAAATTAGGGTCTGTCTATAGTAAGAAGATGAAAGCTTTATTCGTTGATCAAGAAGGGAAACAACAGCCAATTATTGCTGGTTGTTATGGTATTGGGCTAGAAAGATTGATGGCCACGATAGTAGAATTGAATCATGACCAAAATGGAATTATTTGGCCAGCTAGTGTGTCTCCTTTTGATATTCATTTATTAGGATTAGATCTAGATGATGAAATAATTTTAAAGAGAGTTCAAGAAATTTATGAAAAATTAATATCATTAGGTTTTGATGTTTTGTTTGATGATCGTCATGAATCAGCAGGAGTTAAATTCAAAGATTCTGATTTAATCGGTATCCCTATTAGATTGGTAGTCAGTAAAAAATCTGGTTTAAAGATAGAATATAAAGAGAGAAACAAGAAGGATAATGAACTGTTTACAATAGAGCAACTATTAGGTAAAATAGGGTCAAGTATTTAGGTAATTGGGATTTTGGTTTTTTTAATTATTTGATTACTCAATCCCCAGTTAATAAATTAACTAAGGAATATGTTCAAAAGAATTTTTTCTAAAGATATTGGTTTAGATTTAGGAACAACTAATACTCGCGTTTATGTGCGAGGAAGAGGTTTAGTTATTAATGAATCAACCATCATGGCCATGAACACTAGGAATGATCAAGTGGTTGCTATTGGTAATAATGCTTTGAGAATGTTAGGTAAAGCTCCAGGACATATTTCAATTATTAAGCCATTAGTTAATGGTGTGATTTCAGATTTTGAAGTAACAGAGAAAATGCTTAAACTAATCTTTAATAAGGTCCATCATGATGGTTTTACTTTAATTCCTCGCCCAAGAGTAGTAGCATCTATTCCCCTAGAGATTACAGAAGTAGAGAAAAAATCTTTAGAAGACGTCATCTTGCAGGCTGGAGCTCGTGAAGTTTTCCTGGTAGAGAGACCAGTTGCCGCTGCTATTGGAGCTCGTTTGCCAGTGCAAGAATCAATTGGAAATTTAATTGTTGAATTGGGAGGAGGACTTTCTGAGATAGCTGTAATTTCTTTAAATGGAATCGTAGCTCATAAATCACTAAAGATAGGAGGAGAATTAATGAGCAAAAATATTATTGATTATGTTCGAGAAAAATTTGGGATTCTTTTAGGACAACAGACAGCCGAAGAGGTTAAAATCAAAATAGGATCAGCTGCTTCAGTAGGCAAGACCCAAGACATGAAGATTAAAGGAAGAGATTTAGTAAGTGGTTTACCAAAAGAGATAACTATTACTGATGTTCAAGTCAGGGAAGCTATTTTGCCAACATTAAAAATGATTGTAGAAGGTATTAAGGATACCATTGAATCCACTCCGCCAGAATTAGTATCTGATATTTATGAAAGGGGAGTAATTCTTTCTGGAGGAGCCTCTCTCTTAAAGGGACTAGATAAGTTGATTCGGAAGAAAATTAATATTTCAGTTTGTTTAGTGGATGATCCTTCCACTGCTATTATTCGGGGGACAGGATTAATTTTAGAAGATTTTGATAATCTGAGGCCAGTAATTATTCCTTCGACCAGGGACTAGAGGTTATAAATAAAAAAAAGATAATATTTATTTAAATTTATGATGGAACAATTTTTAGAACAAAATACATGGATTACTTTATTAATAATTTTTTGGGTTATGCCTTGGAAAGGGTTAGCCCTATGGAAGGCAGCTAGAAGATCCGAAAAATGGTGGTTTGTTATTTTGTTGATAGTTAATACTTTAGCTGTCTTAGAGATTCTCTATATCTTTATTTTCAGCAAGAGAAAAGGTGTGACCAAGAAAGAAGATAAATAAATTTTTCAAAAAATAAAAAAAGACAGTGCATTTTGCTTGTCTTTTTTTGTTACAAAGTTTAGTGGTATTCGTCTATATAGATATAACAGTAATTTTAAAATAAATTAAGATGAGAAACGAGATTCAACGATTGAACAATTCCTATCATAAAAGTTGGCAGACTTTATCTGCAAGTACCAGCACTTTTACAAATAATACTTGTGTTTGGTTTTTAACTTTTAAAGCCCAGATATCTGATGTTACAAAAAACGATTATCTCAACTAGACTTTAATCATCTTCTCTCCCTCTCTCCATGCTCCTGGGCCTAATCCAAGGAGCTTTTAATTTTAGCTCATTAATAAATTAAAAGAGAGAATTACTATGATTAAGAGAATAATTACTAAATTTTTGTTAGTCAGTTTAATAGCATTCATTTTGATAAGTTTGCGTGCGACTATTTATGTCGTCTATCTCGCTAGCGCTGACTTAAGCTTTAGGGAAGTCGGTTTAGTGAATCTCTTTTATTTATTAGTTCTTTTCCTTATGGAAATTCCCAGCAAAATTGTTATTAATTCATTCGGAAGGAAGATTTCTTTATATATTTCTGTAGTTTTGTATGGGGTTGGATTTGGTCTTTATTCTTCGGTTTATAGTTTATTAGGATTTATTTTAGCCGATATCTTTGTTGCTACTGGCACAGTTTTAATCTCTGTATCTTTAAGGTCTTGGTTGACTAATTCTCTGCATTTCTGTAAGCAGAGAGGAAAATCCATGAATATTGCTCAGTACAGTGGGAGAATCATCTGTTTTGCTAAATTGATAGCTGGTTTCGGTGGTATTTATCTCGGAGTAAGGAACCTATCTTCAACTTTTGTGATTATTGGATTAGGATACTGGTCTCTAATGATTTTATCTTTGTTAACCAAGGGGAGAGTTCGTTTGCAGGATATAAAAATGAAAGAAACATCTTTGCTTGACACTAAAGTAATCGCTCAAGAAAGCATTGCCTATGCTTGGCAGGACGATCTCACATTTATAATTATAGGTTTTACTATTATTATAGCTCTTGGGTTTTTATCTACTTCTATGATTTGGCAAACAGGTCGTTATTCTTTTATTCTTTCTGGACATATTCTTCTCTGTTTATTATTCTTAATCACTGGAAACATTTTTTTCAACAGAAAAATGAGAAAATTATGTTCTACTAGACCTTATCATGGCCGAAAAACTAATCTTCTCATAGAAGTGTTGGGATCTTCTTAGCAAAAAAGCTCGATTATTGTTTTTGATAATCGGGCTTTTTGATGATGATTTGTTTTGCTTTTTTAGGTTAAGAGTTTTCTAATTTTAAAGAAAGTAGCTTAGATGTGCCATCTTCCTGCATTGTTACTCCATAAAGAATGTCTGATATTTCTATTATTTCTTGATTGTGAGTAACAATAATAAATTGGGTACAGTTGCTCAGTTCTTTAATAATCTTAGCAAATCTTGATGAATTTTCTTGATCTAATGAGGTAGCTACCTCATCTAATATAACGAAAGGAGGTTTGTTTATGGATATTATAGCGGCTATCAGGGCTAGAGAAGTCAAAGCTTTCTCTCCTCCAGAAAGCATAGAAATATTTTTTATTTTTTTGCCAGGAGGTGTAGCTAGAATATCAATATTTTTCTCTTTTTTACCGTTTTCTTGAATATTCTCTGACAATTCTATTTTAGCGTCACCTCCATTAAATATGATTTTAAAATATCTATTGAAGGCATAGTTGATTTTACTAAAACTCTCTCGAAATTGATCTTTTATTTTTTCATCTAATTCACCACTAATTTTATTTAATGACTTTATGCTTTCTTCTAGATCAGTGCTTTGTTTTTCTAAGAATTCATGACGATCTCGGACTTTCGGGTATTCTTTTACAATTTCTGGATCAATTCCTCCAATTATTTCTAACTGATATTTTAACTTATTGATTTTTTCAAGATCAGAAGCATTAGATTGATAATGTTTCTCTTCCTTTCCTTCTGCCAATTTTTTGATTTCCGCGCTATAATTTTTCATCTCACTTTCTATTTCTTCATCCAAAGTTTGTTCTCTTGTTTCCCAACGGGCTAATTCAATTTTAAGTTCATTAATTTGATAATTTATTTTACTTAATTCTGCTTGCTGACGATTAGTATCCTTTTGCCAAGAAATCATTTCTTTTTCTTTAGTACTCGTTTCTTCGGAAAATCTTTCTACTTTTTGACTAGCTTCTCCTAACTTTTCATTGATTGTCTCTATTTTTTGATTTAAAATTCCTTTTTCTTCCTTAATTTTATTCAATAATGCTTCATTAGATGAAGAATTATTTGTTTCTGGAGAATCTTTAAATAAGAGTAAGTCTAATAATTTTTTTATTTTTTCTCGAACACTTTCAGCCCAAATTTTAATTTCTTTCCAATCTTTTTCATTTGTAGCTTGTTTAATTTTTTGCCAAAGACTTTCTTGGATAGTTTTAATTTCTTTCAAATTCTGAACAAGCACTTCTGTTTTAACGCCAATTTTTTCACTACTGATTCTTATTGTTTGGTCAATTTTTCTTTGCTCTTCTATTAATTTATTATTTAATATTGATTGTTTAGAAATATATTGATTTTTTTCTTCCAAAAGGCGTTGATACTCTTGTTGAGGTTTTTGGTATTCATGGCTGATTGTTTTTTGGAAAAAATCTTTTGATTTCTCTTGAACATCTTTCAAATCTTTAGCAACTTTTTCGCGTTTTTCATTTTTAGTTTTTATTTCTTCATTCAATAAAATGTTTTTTTGGTGTAGTGCCTGCCAAGAATGACGATAGTATTTTATTTGTATTTCGTGCAATTCTTTTTCTATTTCTTGCCTTTTTTCTAATTTTTGAATTTGACGACCGAGAGAGTTAAGTAGAGGTTTAATTTCTAATAACACAATTGCCGTTTGTTGCAAATTTGTTTGACTTTTATCTATTTTCTTTTGGGCATTATCTTGTTTGATTTGATATTGTTTAATACTAGTAGCTTCGTCAAAAAACTTTTGTCTTTCATTGGACGATAGCTCTAGTATTTGTTGGACTGTTCCTTGACTAATAATGCTATAACTTTTTTGTCCGAAATTAGCTTTAGCCATTAGTAGTAGAATATCTTGGAGTCGAACTCGGTTTTTGTTTATAAAATATTCATTATCGCCATTACGATAGATTTTACGGGCAATGGTAAATTCTTTATAGTCAATTGCCGCTGACTCATCTTCGTTGTTAAAAAATAAAATAACCTCAGCTGAATTGAGGTGTTTTTTTCGGGATGAACCAGAGAAGATTATATCTTCGGATTTTTTTCCTCGTAGAGCCTTAAGACTTTGTTCGCCCAAAGACCAACGGATTGATTCTCCTAAATTTGACTTTCCTGATCCATTGGGACCAACAATAGCAGTAATATTAAATTTTTTTTGGTTGGGCTTAGCAAATTTTAGGATTGTTCTTTTGGCAAAAGATTTAAATCCAATTAGCTCTAAACGTTCAAGATGCATACCGTTGAATAATTTCTAATTTTTGATTTCTATTTTTTTTAAGGCTTTTTTCGCTGCGTTAGTTTCGGCGCTTTGTTTGCTTTTTCCTTCTCCAGTACTAAGCAATTTTTCTTCTAGAAAAACTCCACTGATAAATTTTTTAAAATGATCAGGACCCCTCTCTTCCATTATTTTATAATGTGGTGTAATTTTAAATTTTTCCTGAGTAATTTCTTGCAAATGACTTTTCGGGTCTAAATATAGTTCTAGCTTTAGAATCATAGCTAATTGAGGCCATAAATATCGTTTGATAAATTTTTCTGCTTCTTCTATTCCTTGATCTAAATAGATAGCGCCGATTATAGCTTCAAAAGCATCAGCCAGAAGAGCATCTTTTTGGCGGTTAACAGATTTAATCTCGCCTTTACTTAGATAAAGATATTTATTGACTTTTAGTTTAGCTGAAATTCGGGCTAATGATTTAGTATTGACTAAACTTGCTCGTAAACAGGTTAGTTCTCCTTCTGGTTTGCTCGGAAACTTTTTAAATAATAGTTTAGTAATAACCAATTCTAAAACAGCATCTCCTAAGAATTCCAATCTCTCGTTGTTTTTAAGATTTGACTTAGGATGCTCATTCATATATGAGCGATGTATCAAAGATTGTTTAAGCAAATTTTTATCGTTAAAATTTGTTTTTATTTTTTTTTCAAATTCAAGCAAATTATTCATCTTTTTTTATTTTTTCATAAATTGCTCCCAAAACACCATTGATAAATTTACTAGATGTTTCGCTGCCAAATAGTTTAGCTATTTCTATAGCTTCATTGATAATTACTCTTGGTGGATTTTTGACAGAAATTAATAGCTCAAACACTCCAATTCTTAAAATGTTTCTATCTACGAGTGTTATTTTTTCAATTGGCCATTGGGGAGCGTATTTAACAATAAGAGAATCAATTTTTTTAATATTTTTTGAAATATTTTGAACTAATTCTTCAAAAAAAAGCTTTTCTTGAAAATTAGAACCTGATAATTCTTTAAGGCTACGTTGAATGATTTCTTTGAGATCAATATCTTTAGAAAGTATGGATTTATTGAAATCCCATTCGCTCAAAACTTGTAAAGTCATAGTACGAGCCAAGCGTCTTTGAGACATATGAATTGGTTAATTGGTTAATTGGATAGTTAGGGCAATTAAAATTTTTATTACCCAAGCACTTGATCACTTCTGCACGGATGTGGGGACAAAATATCTATTTTTTTATTTTTTTTCTTTTGTGTCTTTTCTGTTCAGCTTTTTTTCTTTTTGCCCTATATTTTCTTTTTTCTTTTTTGGTTCTTTGATCTCTTTTTTATTTCTATTTTTTCCTCTTTCAGACTCAGGTTTTATTATTTCTTTACCCATATATGTTCCACAAAAGGGGCAAGTCTGATGAGATTGCTTGGGTTTTTTGCATTTAGGGCAAATAGATAGATATATTTTTTTGAGACGATATTGATATTGTCTTCTTTTTTGGCGGGATTTTGATCTTTTTTGTGTTGGTAAAGCCATAAAAATTAGTTAATTTAGATAATTAATTCTTTGAATGTTTATGATATTTTTTGTTATTTAAATATTAGATTATTTATTATAACATTTTCAATGACTTTAGCAATAGTATGTGGGTTGTAAATATTCGATATTTGTAATATTATTAACATATAGATTGTTAACAGTTTATTAACATTTTGTTAACTTACTATAATCATCTTTTTATAGTATTATAAAGAGAATTTGAACATGTATTAATTTATTATTATGGAGAAGAAACAGATTTGGAATATAGTTTTATCTGAACTAGAACTTTTAGTCTCTAAAGCCAATTTTAAAACATGGCTTCAGGGTACTTATATTTTAGAAGTAAAAAATGATGATAAATCAATAGTAGTAGCAGTTCCTAATAGTTTTGCTAAGAGTTGGCTAGAAAAGAAATATCATAAGCATATCTTAGAAGCTTTGAGAGGAGCGACAGAAGATAAAGTGGAAGATATAGTTTACAAAGTTGAGACCAATAAAGCTAAAGAGGATCCGAGGATGAATATAGCCACGATATCTGTTTCGGAAGAAAGAGTCGAAACTAATACCGAGTGTAATCATGGGTTAAATCCTAGATATACTTTTAAAAATTTCGTAGTTGGTGAGGGTTCAGAATTAGCTAATGCTGCTTGTCAGGCAGTATGCAATAACTTAGGCAAGAAATATAATCCTCTCTTTATTTATGGAGGAGTGGGCTTAGGCAAAACTCATTTATTGCAAGCTGTTGGACATGAAGTTTTAAAGAAGAATCCTAAGGTCAAATTATTTTATACTAATGCCGAAGAATTTACCAATGAATTTATTAAGGCGATTGGTAACGGAACAATGGAGAAATTTAAAAGTTTTTATCGTAGCCTAAAAATTCTATTGATTGATGACATTCAATTTATGGCTGGCAAAGAACGTACTCAAGAAGAATTTTTTCATACTTTCAATGCATTATATCAAGAGGAGAGACAAATAGTCATTGCTTCAGATCGACCACCAAAAGAAATTCCGGCCCTACAAGATCGTTTGACTTCTCGTTTGAACTGGGGTCTAATTGCTGATGTTTCCCCTCCGGGACTGGAGACCAGAATAGCTATTTTAAAAGCAAAATGCAAAGAAAAGAGTTGCGTTCTAAGTGATAAAGTTTTAGAGTATTTAGCTACTCATGTTCAGAATAATGTTCGTGAATTAGAAGGAGCATTAAATAAGTTGATTGCTTATTATGAATTCCATCAAACTGAACTGACCTTAGATATAATTAAAAATATATTAGATACTTTAAACAGTAAACCGAAAACAGGTTTTATTCATCCCAAACAATTAATTGAAACAGTAGCAAATTTTTATGGACTAGATATTGCTAAAATGATTGGACCTTCTCGTAAAAAAGAATTTGTGGTGCCTCGCCAGATGGCTATGTATTTAATGAGAGAAGAAATAAACGCTTCTTTCCCTTTTATTGGCAAGGAACTTGGAAAGAGAGATCACACTACAGCCATGCACGCTTATGATAAAATAAAATCAGCAGTTGAGAAAGATGCTAAAATAAAAAGGGAAATAGATTTGATTAAAGAGAGATTATATAATTAAAATTTTAGTATATGTATATAACTAAAGTTTCTGGGGAAAGGGCTAAGTTTAATCCTCTTAAGATTAGAAGAACATGTTTACGGGCGGGAGCTGACAGATCTTTAGCTCGCAAGATTGAACGTTTGGTTTCAGCGCAGGTTAGAGAGGGGATGTCTACCAGAAAGATATTACTTTTAATTATTGGTTTATTGGGGAAATTAAGTCCTGTAATTTCGTCTCGTTATGCCCTAAAGGAAGCTATGCTTGGATTAGGCCCTGCAGGATTTGTTTTTGAAAGATTTGTTGTTCTTCTTTTAAAAGCCTATAATTATCAAGCTCATTGCCCCCCTATTTTAATGGGTCGTTGTGTTAAACATGAAATAGATGTTGTAGCTACTATAGATTCTTTTGATCATAAAAAAAAGGAAAAATATTTAATAGAATGTAAATATCACAATGCTCCTGGAATTAAAACAGATCTTCAAGATACTCTTTGTCTCTGGGCTAGATTTGATGATTTTAGAGGAAAAGGATTTGATTATCCTTGGTTAATATCAAATACAAAATTTTCAAAATCAGCCATTCAATACGCTAATTGTCGAAATATTAAATTATTGGGTTGGCAATATCCTCTCGAAAAAAGCCTTAATTTTTTAGTGGAAGAAAAGAAAATTTATCCGATTACTATTTTAAAACATTTAGACAAAGTTACAGCTGAGAAATTATTTTCTCAAAATGTTATTCTAGCCAGTCAGCTTCTGTCTCAAAAAATAGAAAAATTAAGTTTTAAGACAGGAATTTCTAAAAATAAATTAAACAAACTAATGGAAGAAGCTAGATTAATTCTTGAAAATTAATTAACACTTTTGTTATGTTAAACATAGATGATTTATTAAATTACGGTGATTCTTCGGATTTAAATTTAGACGACAAGCAAGCACAATTAAAAGATAGGTTATCAGATCTTAAATTTAAAGAGATTGAAGAAAGAGTCAGTTCTCAAGCACGTAAACTAGGTTTACCATATATTAATTTAGTGGATTTTCCAATTTCTCCCGAGGGATTAAGATTAATTCCCAAAGAAGAAGCTTTAGAAAATCAAGTAATTTGTTTTTATTTGACTGAACGTATCGCCAAACTAGCTTCTCCTCAAGCTGAAAATGCTTCTTTAGGTGAATTCTGTCTTCATTTGGAATCTGCTTATGGAATCAAAGTTGAACTTTACTTAATATCAGAGGAAAGTTTTAATTTTGCTATCAAGCGCTATGATTTATTGCCTAGAGTTAACGAAATCACTAAGGGTGTTAAAATCAGTCCAGAAGAATTTAAGAGTTTTGAAGATAAAATAAAAGATTTTAAAGATTTAAATAAAGAAATTCAAAAAACAGATATTTCCAATTTGATTACTTTAGTAATGGCTAGTTCAGTAAAATCTAGGGCTTCAGATATTCATATTGAAGCTGAAGAAGATGGAATCAAGATTAGATTTAGGATTGATGGGATGTTGGTAGACGTAGCAGAGATAGATAAAAAGTTTTGGTTACAAGTTATTTCTAGAATCAAATTATTAGCGGGATTAAAAATAAATGTGGTTGGACGTCCTCAAGATGGACGTTTTGTTATTGACCTAAAAGAAGAAAAGATAGATATTCGTGTTTCATCTTTACCTACATCTTATGGAGAAAGTATAGTAATGCGTTTGCTTCGTTCCTCAGCTGCGGGTTTAGCTTTTGAAGATTTAGGCTTAAGAGGCAGAGCTTATGATTTATTAAAGAAAGAAGTAGAACGCCCCAACGGAATGATTGTCACTACTGGGCCTACTGGATCGGGAAAAACAACAACCTTATATGCTATTCTTAATAAATTGAATGATGAGGAAACAAAAATTATTACATTAGAAGATCCTATAGAATACAGATTAAAGGGTATAAACCAAAGCCAAGTTCAAAAATCTAAAGATTATACGTTTGCTAAAGGTTTGCGTTCTATTTTACGACAAGATCCTGACGTAGTGATGGTTGGAGAAATAAGAGATTCTGAAACAGCTGATATTGCTATTCAAGCAGCTTTGACAGGACATATAGTCGTTTCTACCTTGCATACTAATGATGCTGCCGGGGCATTGCCTAGATTTCTTTCTATGGGAGCAAAGTCTTTTCTTCTAGCCCCCGCTTTGAATGCTATTGTTGGTCAACGTTTAGTTAGGCGTATCTGTGAAAAATGCAAAGAGGAGATTCAATTAGATGAAGAGAAATTAACAAGAGTTAAAACCCTTCTATCTGATATTCCAGAATCTGCAGGAACGAAGATTGATATGGATAATCTTAAATTTTATCAAGGAAAAGGATGTCATGAATGTCAAGGATTAGGTTATCATGGACGAATTGGTATTTATGAAGTTTTTATTATTAATCAATCAGTAGAGAAAATAATTTTAGAAGAAAAATTATCTGAATACAAAATTAGAGAATTAGCAAAAGAACAAGGGATGATTACAATGGTTCAAGATGGACTATTAAAGGTTATAGATGGGATTACAAGTGTTGATGAAATTTTTCGAGTAGCTGAGTAATACATAAAAACAAAATAGCTAATTTTAATCTTTTTAGCTGTTTTTTTGTTTCTTTTATTACTTGACCTTAGCTAATTGTTTTACTATTTTTTGAGATTTTGTTTCAAGTTTTAGTATTTCATTTTTGAAAACGTCTGGCAGAAGAATTATTTCTTTGTGTTCTATTTTTTCTTCTTTCCGCCATTTTCTTATTTCTGTAACTAAATTTTTGATTTTTTCAAATTCTTTTTCAATTTGCGCATTAATCATTTTTTTATCAACCCGAGGCCACTCAGCTATAATCAATAAATCAGAAAATTCTTTGTTTCCTATTTTATTGAATTGGATATTGATACTTTCTGTAACAAAAGGGATAAAGGGGTGAAGCATTTTAAGACATTTTTCTAATATTATCCTAAGAAAACCAGATGTTTGTTTTTGTATCTTTAAATCTTCTTTTTGGAATTTTGCTATTTCTAAATACCAATCGGCAAAATCATGCCAAACGAATTCATAAAGCTCTTTAGATGCTAAACTTAACTCATTGTTTTCAATTTTTTGAGTGACTGAATTAATAAGGTTGTTTATTTTAGAGAGTATCCATTGATCAGCAAAGGTTGGTTCTGTCATTTTTTTCATTGGAATTTCTTGATTTATAAATTCTACAAATCTGGAAATATTCCAAATTTTATTAATGAAATTACGAGCTGCCAGAATAGTTCTAGAATCAAAACGGATTTCTTGTTGATCTCTATTGGCTTGAAGAATAATACCTAAACGAGTAGCATCTGAGCCATGTTCATCTATAAATTCTAACGGATCAATTCCATTTCCTAATGATTTACTCATTCTTTTCCCCTGTGAGGTGAGTATGGTTCCGTGAATATAGACATTTTTAAATGGTATTTTTTTCATAAATTCAAAACCAGAGAATACCATTCTAGCTACCCAAAGATATAGAATGTCTCTGGCCGTAGAAAGCATTGAAGTAGGGTAATATTCCTTCAAATCTTTAGTTTTTTCCGGCCAACCTAAAGTAGCAAATGGCCAGAGAGCTGAGGAAAACCAAGTATCTAAAACATCTGAAGATCTCTTCATTTGACATTTTTTGCAATAAGGACAAAGAGAGGGTTGATTAGTAGAAATAATATATTTGTCTGGTTTATTTTCACAAAACCAAACTGGTAATTGATGTCCCCACCAAAGTTGTCTAGAAATACACCAATCATCAACGTTATTCAACCAATCCAAATAAACTTTTTTAAATCTTTCGGGAATAATTTTTATCTTCCCACTCTTTACGGCTTTAATGGCTGGCTTTGCTAATTTTTTCATTTTAACAAACCATTGTGTAGAAATTTGTGGTTCAATTGGAGTGCTACATCGATCACAAAGTGAAACTTGATGTTCATAATCTTCTATTTTTTCTAAGAGATTTAGTTTTTCTAATTCAGCTATAATTTGTTTTCTGGTTTCTTTTGTAGAAAGGTCAGCATATTCTCCAGCTTCTTTTGTCATCTTTCCTTCAGGACCTATAACATTAATAATTGGAAGATTATTTGCTTTTCCAATTTGCCAATCAATTTTATCATGAGCAGGAGTAATTTTTACTGCGCCAGTTCCAAATTCTAATTTAACTAGATGGTGGGCTACGATAGGAATTTCTCTTCCAACAATAGGAAGTATTACACTTTGTCCTATAAGATTTTTATATTTTTCATCCTTAGGATTAACTGCTATAGCAGTGTCGCCTAACATTGTTTCTGGTCTAGTAGTAGCAACGGTGATGAATTTTTTAGGATTGTTTTTAAGTGGGTATCTTATATACCATAATTTACCGCCACTTTCTTTGTATTTAATTTCAATATCAGAGATAGCGGTTTCACATCTAGGACACCAATTAACAATCCTAGGACCACGATAGATATATCCTTTCTTGTGATAATTGGTAAAAGCAGTTAGAACAGCTTGTTCGTATTGTTCATCTAAAGTAAATCTTAACCGAGACCAATCACAAGAACATCCTAATTTTTTTAGTTGTTTAAGAATTAAGTTACCATATTCTTTTTTCCATTGCCAAACAGTTTTAACAAATTCTTTTCTTCCTAGCTGATGGCGAGTTAATCCTTCCTTCTTTAACTTTTTTTCTACTACATTTTGAGTGGCAATTCCAGCATGATCTGTCCCAGGCAACCATAATGTCTTGTCTCCCAACATACGATGATATCTTATCAATATGTCCTGAACAGTATTATTGAGAGCGTGTCCCATATGTAAAGATCCTGTTATATTTGGTGGGGGAAT
>Ga0307992_1000122_pt1 | contig 49761 bp, 59 predicted proteins | sample EllFjometagen133_FD_203162 | JGI IMG/M metagenome (GOLD analysis project Ga0307992, IMG submission 203162) | Marine microbial communities from Ellis Fjord, Antarctic Ocean - #133 | ecosystem: Environmental > Aquatic > Marine > Unclassified | place: Southern Ocean | collected 2014-10-08
TTTGTTCTGGTGTAATATGCTTACAAGACATCTCTTTTTAATTTAATTGTTAGTTTGTTAGACTAATCAATTATACCTAATTGAGGTGTCTTTTAAATTAAAATTAACTTTGGGAGTAGAATGCAGGCTTATTTTCTTGACAGAAAAAATGAATTAGTATATTATCTCTAGTATTGAATATTAGGTGAGAGATCTTTGAAATAAGATCTAAATAAAAACTTAATATTTGCAAGATATCTACCAAACAAGCCTTTGGGTTTGATTGGTAAGTTTAATTGTTGTCTAAAACATGGCTAAAGAAATTGTAAAACTAGAAGGTGAAATAGCGGAGCTTCTTCCGAGCACGATGTTTCGTGTAAAATTGGAAAATGGTCATATCATTCTAGCGCATATTTCTGGAAAAATGAGAATTCATTTTATTAAATTGATGCCAGGAGATAAGGTTGAGGTTGAAATGAGTCCCTATGATTTAACAAAAGGACGGATTACAAAACGGCTATAAAAAATTGATTTAAGATATATTTTATGAAAGTTCAAGCTTCAGTTAAAAAAAGATGTATAAATTGTAAAATTGTCCGAAGAAAAGGGCGAGTTTATGTTATTTGCAAAAATCCTCGACATAAACAAAGACAAGGATAGCTGTTAGTTTGTAGTTTGTAGTTGATAGAAAACATTTTCATTAATCACAAGTTATAAATCACAAGCTCAATTGCTAGTAACTAAAGTACTAACAACTAATGACTAGAAAAAATGGCAGTTAGAATAGCGGGAGTAAATATCCCAGATAATAAAAGAATCGAAATCGCACTAACTTATATTTATGGAATAGGACGTTCTCAGTCTGTAAAAATTCTTGATGGAATTGGAATTAATAAAGACACTAGAGCGAATAAATTAAGTGAAGATGAGATTAAAAAAATCAGAACAGAAGTTGAAAGTAACCATACTCTTGAAGGAGAGCTGAAAAGACAGATAATGATGAATATTAAAAGATTGAAGGAAAATGGAAGTTATCGAGGGACTCGACATATGAAAGGTTTACCAGTAAGAGGACAAAGAACTAAGACAAATACTCGAACAGTTCGAGGAAATAAAAGAGTAACAATGGGAAGTGGTAAACGAAAGGTTGAAAAAACCTAGGTTTATAATAGAAGAGTTTATTGAAAAAGTTTGTTTTCCACTGCAATTTCTAACTTTAAGTTATAAAAGGATTGAAACTTATTGATGTATTGCTGATATGCATTTTTGTGTTTCACTTTTTTTACTTTAAATTTGGAAATTTCGTGAACGAAAAAAAACTTTTCTAATAAACTCTATCTCGTAATAATTTAAGTTTATATAAAACATGTTTGCCGATAAGGAACAAGAAAAAAAGGAAGAGACTCAAGAAAAAACTGCAAAAGACAGTGTTATCATTGAACAACCCGTTGAAAAAGAAAATATTTCTGAAAAGAAGAATAATAAGAAGAAAGATGACACAGTTGTTGAATCAACTGACGATAAGTCAGCTAGTGAGTCAATGACTTCTTCAGCAAAGAAGAAACGAAAAGTTCGAAGACAAGTTCAACGAGGAAAAGCATATATCCGATCTACTTATAATAATACCATGATCACATTGACTGATTTGCATGGAAATGGCTTGGCTTGGTCTTCTGCTGGATTGCTTGGATTTAAGGGAGCGAAAAAGGCAACAACATATGCTGCTAATCAAGTTGTGCTTGATGTTGCGGAAAAAGTTGCAAAATTTGGATTAAATGATCTGGAGATTTATGTTAAAGGAGTTGGTTCTGGACGTGAAGCCGCAATCCGAGGTTTGGCACAAAAGGGCTTTAACTTGACTCTTATCAAAGATAAGACTCCGATTCCACATAACGGTTGTCGGCCTCGAAAGCCTCGAAGAGTCTAAATAATATTAAACTGAAAAGATATAAGATTTCAATCATATGGCAATAAATATTAGTTCAAAATGTAAATTGTGTCGAAGAGCTGGTGAAAAGCTTTTTCTTAAAGGTGATCGATGTGGATCTCCTAAATGTGCTGTTATAAGAAAACCTTATGCTCCTGGAGCTCATGGGAATAGTGGGACTAGGGGACGAGGATTATCTGAGTATGGAAAACAGTTAATGCAAAAGCAGAAAATTCGAAGAATGTATGGAATCTCCGAAAGACAATTTCGAAGACATTTGGATGAAGCAAAGAGACGACAGGGAGTTGTTGGAGATAATTTAATTGCAGTGCTTGAAATGCGACTTGATAATGTTGTTTATCGACTTGGATTAGCTGATTCACGATCTCAAGCTCGACAACTTGTTGGACATGGTCATTTGATGGTGAATGGAAAAAATCTTAATATTGCATCTGCTGCTATTAAAGTCGGGGATGTTGTTTCAGTTAAGGAAAACAAGAAGGAGAAGAACTATTTTAAAGACATGGAAGCAATTTTAAAGAAAAAAACAAGTGCTCCGGGGTGGCTTGATTTTAATTCTAGTAAAATGGAGGGAAAAGTTCTTGCAAAGCCAACTAGAGATGAAATTGGAGTACGAATCGATATTCAAGGAGTAATTGATTTTTATTCTCGATAAAAATAATCTATTTTAACTTACATAAGTATTAAATAAACAAAATGTTATCAGTATCACTTCCAAAATCATCAAAATATGAAGAAACCGGAAAAAATTCGGGAATATTTACAATAGAAGGTTGTTATCCTGGATATGGAACAACCCTTGGAAACGCTTTAAGAAGAGTTTTACTTTCTTCTTTATCTGGAGCAGCAGTAACAATGATTAAAGTTAAGGGAGCCACTCATGAGTTTACAACTGTTAAAGGAGTGAAAGAGGATGTTGTTCAGTTGGTTCTAAATTTAAAAAAAGTTCGATTCAGACTTTATGAGGAAGAAAGTGCTATTGTTTTTTTAAAGGCTAAAGGAGAAAAAGAGGTAACTGCAAAAGATATTAAATCAACTTCTGAAATAGAGGTTGCAAATACTGATCAACATATTGCGACATTAACATCAAAAACTTCTGATTTTGAAATAGAAATCAAGGTTGAAAAAGGAATTGGTTATGTTCCAGTTGAACAGCAAGTCAGAGATGAGAAAGAAATTGGGGCAATTGCTGTTGATGCAATCTATAGTCCAGTTGTTCGTGTAAATTTTAGTGTTGGAAATATGCGAGTTGGAAAAAGAACTGATTACGATAAAATTACTCTTGAAATTGAAACTGATGGAGCAATGACACCTCAGGAAGCTTATAATGAGGCGGTTGAGATATTAATGGCTCAATTCAATTCTATTGCAGAAGTGAACAAGAAAGAGGAGACTGAAGAGAAAGAAGCCGTTATTGTTGAAGAGAAAGAGGTTAAAATTGAAGATAATCAAGAGGAAGAGACCGGAGAGGATGTTGAAATTTCAACTTTAAAAATCTCAACTAGAATTCAAAATATTTTAGAGGAAAACGGAGTGAAAACTGTTGGAGACGTCATCAGTCATACAGAAAGTGAAATTAATGAATTTGAAGGAATGGGAGAAAAAGGTATTAAAGAAATCAAGAAAGCGATTTCAAAGTTTGGGGCAATATTGAAACCAATTGAAGAATAAATTAAGATAAGCGTTAATTAGGGATATATTTATGAAAAAGAGAAAAACTGGAAGAACACTTTCGCGTGATATGAGTCAAAGAAAGGCATTATTAAGAACAATGCTGGTGAGTTTGACTGAAAGAAAAGCAATAAAAACTACTCTTGCAAAAGCAAAAGAGTTACGTCCTTTTGCAGAACGTCAGGTAACTTATGCAAAGAAAGGCCTTGCTGGAGATCTGGAAAAAGTGAATAGTATCCGAATTCTTAAGAAGAATTTACCTCAGATAGCAATTGATGAATTATTTAATATTGCAGAGGTTTTAAAAAATAGAAAAGGTGGATATTTGAGGATTATTAAGCTTGGATTTAGAAAGAGTGATAGTGCTGAAATGGCAATGATTGACTGGGTAGATAAACCCACCTCCGCTGAAGCTACGGCGGGCAAAGGGAAAAATACTAGTAAAAAAGAAGATGATAAGAAGACTAAAAAATCTGAAAAGAAACTCGCCTCCGCCAAGGTTATAGCTGGCAAAGAGTAGGGTTTGATAAAGAAGATGATGATGGAGATTAGTTAAAGAATAATTTAAGTTAAAGTTTATCGACATGAAAGAAGAATCACCAAAAGTTGAGTATGTTGTTTTTGATGCTAAAGGACAAATCCTTGGACGACTTGCTACACAAATTGCAAAAGTGCTTTCTGGAAAAGGAAGGGTTGATTATACTCCACATATTGGAAGCCAAGATTGGGCAATCGTGATTAATTCTGATAAGGTACGAGTAAGTGGTAACAAGGCAGAGAAGAAGATTTATTGGAGACATTCTGGATTTCCAGGTGGAATTAAGCAACGAACTTTTGAGGAAATGATGGAAAAGGATTCTCGAGAAGTGATTATGCATGCAGTTAAAGGGATGGTGCCAAAAAATAAGTTAGCGAATAAGTCTTTAACGAGATTGCGTGTTTTTAAAGATGAGAAGCATGATTTTGAAGATAAGATTTAAAAAGAAGGTAAGTAATTAATTACGTAATTAATTTATTACATATAGAATATTTAAGTTAAGAGATAAATTAAATTTGATATGGCAGACAAAAAAGTTAAAAAATATTTCGAAGCAGTTGGCAGAAGAAAAACTTCTGTAGCAAGAGTTCGAATTACTGAGGAAAAAAAAGATAACAAAATTATTATTAACGGCAAAGATAAGACTGAATATTTGAATACTCCTGAATTTGTTGAAATTGTAACCTCTCCTTTGCGAGCCACTGGAACTGAGGAATCTGTTTCTATATCTATTAAGACTACTGGAGGTGGAATTAGAGGGCAAGCTGAAGCAATTCGACTTGGAATTTCACGAGCTTTAATTAAGCTTAATGAAGATTTCAATCAAACATTGAGAGATTTGGACTATTTAAAACGAGATCCACGAAAGAAGGAACGAAAGAAGCCAGGACTCAAAAAGGCTCGACGATCTCCACAGTGGGCAAAACGATAACCATCAAACACTTTATATATTCAAAAACAGTCTTTCAAGGCTGTTTTTGTTTTGATTAAGATGGTTTTTGTGGTAGGATTGAAATGGGTAAATAAATTTAAAGGAGGGAGTTATTTTGGATAATACAAAAGAAAAATCATTAGAAAAAGGATCAGTTCCAGAAGAAAAATATTTTCGCATTGAATTATGTGATCTCAAGGGACCTGATGGAGATTTATTAGCTAATGTTGCAGGGAAAAGTTTAAATCCGACTTGGCCTCCACGTAAAAATAAAAAAGAATCAAAATAAGGAAGGCCTTGCCTAGCCTTCCTTACCCATTTAAAATATTTTTATGGAAATTTTATAAAATAATAATTTAAAATTATGGATAAAGAAATAACACAAAAGCCTTTAGCAAAATTAACTACAAATATGTGGGCTTTTAGGACATTGGTTGCAAGTATTAAACTTGATGTTTTTGAATATATAAAAGAAGATTCAACAGCAGAAGAGGTTGCAAAAAAATTGAATATTAATGTTAACCCCGTTGAGAGGTTACTCAATGCTCTTGTGGCAATGGATCTTGTTGAAAAGAGAGGTAGAAGTTATGTGAACCTACCTATCTCGAATAAGTTTTTAATAAAAAATCTTCCTAGCTATTATGGAGATTTTATTTTGATGGCAGAGGATTCTGATGACAGTTGGAAGGAATTAGACAAATCAATTGTTTCGAGTGAGGCAACTACGGATGATCAAAATGAAAGACTCGCAAAGCCTTTTTTTACACGAGCAATGCATAATAATGCTCAGGATCCAGCAAGAAAACTTTCTAAAAGTTTTGATTTTTCAGAAAAAAAACATTTACTAGATATTGGTGCTGGTGCAGGAACTTTTTCAATTGTTCTTACAAATGAATATCCTGATTTAAGAGCAACAACAATAGAACAAAAGAATGTTTGTAAAATAATTGATGAATATATTAAAAAAGAAGGTGATGCAGAAAAAATTAAAGTTGTTGTTGGAGATTTTTTTGAAGTAGATTTTCCAAAGCATGATATTGCACTATTTGGACAAATATTTCATTCAAATTCTGTTGAGGAAAATAAAAAATTGTTGAGAAAAGTATATAATAATATTGAAAATAATGGCATGGTGATTATTACTGAATTTTTAATGAATGAAGAAAAAACAGGTCCATTATTTTCTGCTTTATTTTCATTGAATATGTTAAAGCAAAATGAAAATGGAGATACTTACACTTTTTCTCAAATTAAAGAATGGCTAGTAGAAATTGGATTCAAAGATATTCAAATGGAGCATTTAACTGGACCACATACTACAATTATTGGGTATAAAAAATAATTAATTAAAAAATGAAAAAAGTTAAAATAATTCATGGTTGGACGGAAGATGAATTGAGTTTACAAGGCTTTCATTGGGAGTCAGAAGATAAAAATATTTGTGTGGTTTATGTTCATGGAATGTCTGGGAATATTATTGAAAATTATTTTGCTGAAGTCTTAGGAGATGAGTTGACTAATAACGACATAGGTTTTTTGTATGGACATAATCGTGGGTATAGCCACATTAACGACATTAGAACGAAAAAAATTGAAAAAAATAATAGCAAAAAAACAATCAGCATTGGGCAGATTTATGAGAGATTTAATGAAAGTTATTACGATATTGATTTGTGGGTTAATGAAGCGAAGCAAATGGGTTATAACAAAATAATTCTTATGGGGCATAGTCTGGGTTGTAATAAGGTGATTCACTATTTTGCAAAAAATAATAATAACTTTGTTGAAAAAATTATTTTGGCATCTCCTCCTGATATGGTGGGATTAGCAAAAATGAAAAAATATCAGCCAAATTATCAGGAAATATTAACTGAGGCAAAAAAGAATGTCAAAAACAACAAATCTAGAAAAATTATAAATTCTTTATTGTGGGATTGGTATCATATAAGCTCTCAAACATTTTTAGATTTATTTAAAGATGGTTGTTCGGCGGATAATTTACCCTTACTGAGAAACCCAGAAAAATTTGATGAATTATCAAAAATTGATGTGCCGATATTTGCATTTATGGGAGAATATGATGATATTGAAATAAAAAGTCTGAAAGAAGATTTAGGGTTAATTAAGGAAAAAGCAATATCTTGTCCTGATTTTGATATTGAAATATTGAAGGGAGCAAATCATATTTATGAAAATAAGGAAAAAGAATTATCAGAAATGATAATAAAGTGGATAAAAAATTAAAAATTATTAAAATAAAAAATGAGTAAACTTTTTTTGAAGGAAAATCCTAATATGCAGGATTATCAACAATATTTGCGTGATTTAGTTAAAGAGCGTGGTTTTGGAGAAGAAACACTTCCAGAATTGTTTATGCTTTTGAGTGAAGAAATTGGAGAGTTAGCAAAAGCAGCTAGAAGATATACAAATATCAAGTCAGATGAAAATTCTCATAAGCCTGAAGTTGATTTGGAAGCAGCAGATGTTTTTATGTATTTATTAGACATTTGTAACTATCTGAACGTTGATCTCGAAAAAGCTTTTCGTGATAAGGAGGAGATTAATAAAAAAAGAACTTGGAAATAAACTGATATGGATAAGGAAACTATAATCATAGTTAACGAAAAAGACGAGATTATTGGACATAAAGAACGAGGGACTTTAAGTCAGTCGGATATTTATCGTGTTTCGGCTTTGTGGGTTATGAATTCTCGTGATGAAATTCTTCTTGCTAAGCGTCATCATACTAAAGATCATTATCCAGGGAGATGGGGACCTGCTGTTACGGGGACTATTAGTGAAGGCGAGACTTACGGAGAAAACATAGTTAAGGAATCGAAAGAGGAAATAGGGATTAAAAATGTTAAATTTGAAGTTGGTCCAAAAACAAAGATAAGCAATGAATATTCGCACTTCACCCAATGGTACTTTTTGAAAATTGATAAGAATGTTGATGCATTTGAGTTGCAGAAAAATGAAGTCGAAGAAGTTAAGTGGTTTTCGCCGGAAGATCTGAGAAAACAATTTCAAAAATATCCAGAAAATTTTATTCCGAGAATAGAGAATTATTTTAAATTGTTTTGTAAAGATAATGTATAATTTAAATTTAGCTTCATCATTTTATCAGTATGTCCCAGATTTAATTAGGGATGGGATGTTGTAGGATTCTTATACTCTTGTGCTAATTTTAATTTGGGTGTATAATTTCTTGGTGTTGGGAGAGAAAAATAAACTTTTTTAAATAAAGTAGGGAATATTATAAATAATTAAATGTCTGTGTATCCAGATCTGTTTGGGTATGCTAATGCTAAAAAATGAAAAAAATCATTATTGGACTTGTGGGGGAAACTGGTTCGGGGAAAGACACTGTAGCGAAATATCTTAAAGAGAAATATGATGCGAAATTAATGCGTTTCAAGGATCCAATGGAGGAAACCCTTTCTATTTTCTTTGAAAAACCTTCAAAAGAGGATTATCAGTGGTTTTTTAAATCTCTTCATGAAAGATTTGGTGAAGACATTCTTTGTAAGGGGCTTAGAAGGAAAATTGATGAAAGTGAAGCAGATTTGATTGTTGTTAATGGACTTCGAATGCCTTGTGATTATGATTTCATTAAGGATTATCCAGATGCTTCAATTCTTTATGTTACAGCTGATCAAAAAATGAGATGGCAAAGAGTTTCTGTTCGAGGGGAAAAAAGTGATGATGATATTTCTTTTGAAAAGTTTCAAGGGCTTGATAAACATGAAACAGAGATTCATATTCAAGAGATTGGAAAAAAGGCTGATTATATAATTAAAAATGAAAAAGATCTTGAATATCTTCTTAGTGAAACTGACAATTTTTTAGCAAAAATTAAAGGAGAAGAAATTGAGGTTTCAAGAGAAGAAAATAATTCTGAGGAAGATGTTTCTGATAATAAAAATGAAGATACTTCTGGTTTTGAGAGAAAACAGATTTAATTTAGTTTTTAAAATTTGTTTTGATTTGAACCTGGACTTGTCAGGTTCTTTTTTATTACAGTTGTTATTTTAGGTTACATTTGATAAAATAGCATTATACGAAGAATTTTATAAAAAAATAGACGGAATTATTAAAAAATTTAATTTTTTAAAATGATAAAAAAAGAAGTTAAGAGTAAAGCAAAAGGAGGTGTTAATTATCTTCCCTTTAATGAAAGAACCCCTGATTTTCAATATCAGGAGTTACTTAAAAAAATTAAAAAAACAGGAAAAGATAAAATGCCTATCCATGTTAGACTTTCTGAAAATGCTAATTCTGGTCATCAGAATTCAAGAGAAATAACAGGTGCTATGTTGCAGTTTGATATGAATAATGGTTTTCCTGTTTTAACGGAGCGTGATTTATCAAAGTCGTTTTATGGAGCAATAGGTGAGTTAGTAGCTTTTTTAAATGGGCAGAGCACATTGAGTGGTCTCAAGAAGTACGGTTGCCCAGAAGTTTTTTGGAGAGATTGGGTTACAAAAGAAAAATGCGAAATATTTGGCTTAGATGAAGGTGATTTAGGGAACGGATCTTACGGTGCATCTTTGGGACATTTTCAATCTACAAAAGGAAAATTTGATCAAGTTAGTGCAGTTCAGAGACAAATGGAAAAAGCACCATTTCTAAGGACTCATGTTTTAACAACATGGAATCCACCTTTATCGATGGGGGATAAAGAACAGGGGTTTAAGCGCGAAGTTGTTGTTGCTCCTTGTCATGGTAATTTTATTCATTTTATTCTTTTTGATGATCAAAAAGAATTAGAAATGACTCATACACAACGCTCAGCTGATGTCCCAGTAGGTTTGCAATTCAATTTAATCGAATGGTCCGCTCTTGGTTTGATGGTGGCACATCTATTGGGTTACAAATTTACTAAGTATACTCATTTCTTGTCTAACCCACATTATTATGATATTCAGGCGGATTCTGTGGATAAGCTTTTATCCTTTAAGCCCAAGTCTTTTCCAACTGTAATATTAAAGCCGAATAGAAAGGTGAAAAGACTTCAAGATTTTCGTAAGGAAGATTTCGTACTTGAGGATTATGATCCAAGTCCTTGGTTTAAAATTCCAACACCAATTTAGGTTATATAATTTATAAATATAATAGTATGAATAAAAGCGGATTAGATTTGAAAAATGCTCGCAGAAAAAAACAAATTGAGGTAATGAAAAAAATCATAGCTGACGGAATTTGTCCTTTTTGTCATGATTTTTCTGATAAAATTAAGCCAGCCTATCATTCCAATCCTATTCTAGCTGAAACTGATCATTGGGTGGCGTCAAGAAATGCTTGGCCGTATGAAAAGACAAAAGAGCATCTAATTTTGGTAATTAAGCGTCACATCTTAATCCCTGAAGAAATGACAAATGAAGAGGCTTTGGATTTTTGGAAAATTATTAAAGAGGTAAAAGAAAAACTTTCAATAAAGCATAGTACGTTATTAATGCGTTCAGATAGTACTGGTAAAACTGGTGCTACTGTTCAACACCTACATGCTCAACTGATTGTTTCAGGAGGCGAAGGACCAATTATCACAGCTATTGGTTAAGTATTTTATTTAACTAAAACAATCTCAATTCTGGCATTTTTTAGAATGTCTTCAGCATCAGAAAGAGAATAACCGCTTTTATAATAAACTTTTTTGATTCCAGCTTCTGCTATTAATTTGGCGCAAGTTGGGCAGGGAAATGTAGTGACATACAAGTTAGTGTTTTTGAGGCTAATTCCATCTTTAGCAGCTTTTCCAATTAAAGATGCTTCTGCATGTATAGAGTTTGAAAGATGATGATTTTCGCCGGCATCAAAGCACATTCTTAGATCACCATAAACTGCCATATTTTCTTGGGTGGGAACATGACGATTAAAAGCTGAAAGCAGTACAGAACCTTTTTTGTCTGTTATCAAAGCGCCAATTTGTCTCCACCAATTAGCACTTCTTTCTTTTAATTCATTAGCTTTTTTAATAAATTCTTGATGAGCTTTCTCTCGAGTTACTATTCTGTCATGAGAAATTTCTAGTTCTTGAGTTGATACGGGCTTATTCCATCTTAAAAAAACATTTTCAAATTTAATTTTTTTATTAGGAAAAAATTTTTCTGCGAACCAATGAGAGACATCTTCATCTGGCATAATAATAGAAATATCTTCTTTTTGATCTGTTAAATTTTTTAAAGTATTTAATGTTAGAAGTTCAACTTTTTTTAAAATGCCAGATTTTTTAATAAAATTATATATTGTTTTTTGATCAATAGTTCGTAAATCTCTTTTTAAACTTCCAAATTTATTCCATTTTTTTAGAATTGTATCATCTAAGATATAAAGGTGATCTGGATATTTTTTAAATAGTTCTAAATACTTAATATGTATAACAGGCACTAGGGAAATTAAAATTTTTTTTCTAGTCATTTTTTTGTCATATAAGAATTATACTTTATTATTATATAAAAAACTCTCTATCGATTTTTTTAATTCATTTGCAAGGTCTTCTGCTCCTTTAATAGTTAGTAATCTAATTCGTGCGGTGGTGGATGTTGTAGATTGTGGCTCTAATCCAATAATATCTCCACAATGCTTTCCGAATTTCTTCTTTACTTGAGATATAAAATCTGCTCCAGCTTTTTTTGATCTAGTTGTTTTAGAGATAACTAAAATGTTAGGCTTGATGATTTTTATTAATTTTTCATTATCAGTTTTGGATTTCTTCATGACGATTAAATCAACGTGCTTTAAATGAGATATCATTCTAACTCTCTCTTTTTCTGGGACTATTGGTCGGGTAGGACCTTTACGATACTTAACTACTTTATCAGTATCAACGGCTACAATCAATATATCGCCAAGTTTTTTAGCTTTTTGAAGATATCTTGCATGCCCTTCATGAATGAGGTCCCACACTCCTTGTGTTAGTACGATTTTATGGCCATTATCTTTTAGAGCTTTTACGATTTCCCCTATTTCTTTTGTGGGGATAAGTCTTCCACTACCTAAGATATTTGATATTTTAATATCCATAAATTTTATTAATTATTATCTTTTATAATCATATTATCATTTAGACTAAATGTTGATAATTTGAATTTTGAGATATGTCAGAAGTAGTTATTCGGTAATTTTACTCACTTTTTTTTATGTGGTAACATGTATTATATATAAAATTTAATTAAAAATCAAAATTATGAAACGAGATATAGAATTTTTATTTGAAATGGGGAGATTGAGATTCGGTCAACGAAATTGGCAGAGATTTTTCAATACAAAAGTTGCTAATGATTCTGAACACACTTTTCGTGTTTTATGGATTGCTTTAACAATAGCAAAAAGAGAGGGAGTGGCGGATATTGAAAAAATTATGAAAATGGCATTAGTTCATGATATAGCAGAAAGCCGGACTGGCGATGTTGATTATATTTCTAGATCCTATGCTAAGTTAAATGAAGAGGATGCAATAAAGGATGTGCTTGAAGAAACTTCAGTGGAGGATGAATTTATTGAATCTTGGGAGGAATTTGAAAAACGTGAAACTATTGAGTCCAAAATTGTTAAGGATGCTGATAATTTGGATATAGATTTTGAATTAATGGAGCAGATGGATGCTAATGAGGGCCTTATAAAAAAGAAGATTAGTATGAGAAAAAGTAATGTGCGTCAAAAATTGTTTACAGAAACTGCAAAAAAAATGTTTGATGAAGTGTATTCTACTGAAGATATTCACGATTGGCATTTTGAAAGTAAAAGGAATCGTTTTAAGAATGGAGATTTTAGTTTAAAAGATAAAGAGGAAAAATAAAATGAAAATAATAATGGTAATGGCTGTTACGGCCGATGGAAGAATTGCAAAGGGAGCTGATCATTTTCCTGATTGGACCAGCACGGAAGATAAACAGTTTTTTGCAAAAACTTCCAAAGAGCATAGTGTGGTGATTATGGGGGATAAGACTTTTAATACATTTCCATCACCTTTAAAAGAACGATTAAATGTTGTTTTTACATTAGAGGAAAATCCAAAAGAAATTGAGGGTGTGAAATACGTTTCAGGTGAGCCGGAAGATGTCCTGAAGGAACTTGAAGAAATGGGATATGAATCAGCAGTGCTTGGAGGAGGAGCTTTTATCAATGGCTTATTTCTTGAAAAAGGATTAATTGATGAAATTGTAATCACAATAGAGCCAAAAATATTTGGCGATGGAATTTCTCTTTTTAAAGGAGACTTTAATTTAGATTTGAAGTTAATTGATACAGAAAAAATTAATGATAACTCAGTTGTCTTGAGATATAAAGTTGTTAAATAATAATAAAAATGCCGAATTTAATAAAAACAAAAAATCTTTCAAAGACTTATGTAACTGGTGAAGTTGAGACTAAGGCAGTTTGTGGTGTTTCATTTGAAATTGAAGAGGGAGATTTTGTGACAATTATGGGACCAAGTGGTTCAGGGAAATCAACCTTGATGCAGATGCTTGGATTCTTGGATCGACCAACTAAAGGAGAGTATTTTTTTGAAGATAAAATTGTGACAGGTTTTTCTGATGATGAATTGGCAAGAATTCGGAATGAAAAAATTGGATTTGTTTTTCAGTCTTTTAATCTTCTGCCGAGAACCACGGTTTTTGAAAATGTGGAACTTCCACTTCTTTATTTTAAAAATAGAATTTCAAAAAAAGAAACTGAACGAAGAGTGAAAGAGGCTTTGAGGTCAGTGATGTTGGAGCATCGAATGTATCATTACACTAATCAACTCTCTGGAGGAGAAAAACAAAGAGTGGCAATTGCAAGAGCCTTAGTGAATAATCCAGAACTAGTTTTTGCTGACGAGCCAACGGGGAATCTTGATTCGAAATCAGGTTTGCAGATTATGAAAATTTTACAAAATCTTAATGAAAGCGGAAAGACAATAATTTTAGTTACTCATGAAACCTATACCTCTCAGCATGCTAAACGTCTTTTAAAAATGCAGGATGGGGCGTTAGTTGGCGATGATATTATTAAGAATAGACTTATTGCGGATAGAGAAAGAGGATTGATGAAATAGGAGGATTATTTTAAATAGAGATTATGTTTAAGCCTTAAGACTAATGGATTCCCGCTGGAGTTTATACTCGTGAAGGCCTGCCTCGATGGCAAGGCGGGCGGGTGCGGGAATGACATAGCTATGAAGTTTTGGAATCCGATTATTATTTCGTATAAGAATTTAATGGCGACTAAATTTCGTTCTTTTTTGACTATACTTGGAGTGGTGATTGGAGTGGCTTCGGTGATTATCATTATGGCAGTGGGACGATCTGCTCAGGCTTTAATTATTGATCAGATTCAGGGAATTGGTTCTAATTTGGTTGTAATTTTGCCGGGAGCCTCTAGTGAAGATGGTCCACCTGCTTCTATTTTTGGAATAGCAGTCACTACCTTAACTTATGATGACTTGCAAGCGATTCGAAATAGTCGTCGACTTCCTGAGATTGAAGATGGAGCAGGATATGTAGCTGGATCAATCGCTGTTGATTATCGAGATGAAAATGTGAATGCGTCTCTGACAGGAACGACGGCAAGTTATTTGGTTGTGGAAGGTACTGAAATAGAACAAGGAAGATTTTTTAATGAAGAAGAGGAGGTTAATCTTTCTCGAGTTGTAGTTCTTGGAAATCAGGTAGCAAAAGATATTTTTGGAGAAGAAAATCCTCTTAATAAAAGAGTGAAAATTAGGGATCAGAACTTTCAAATCATTGGAGTCCTTGAAGAAAGGGGGACAAGTGGATTTGGTGCGCAAAGTCAAGATGATTCAGTTTTCATGCCATTGAAAACTGCTCAAAAAAATATTCTTGGGATTAATCATCTTGGATTTGTACGATTTAAAATAAAGAGCCCTGAATTAATCAATTCAGCGAAGGCTGGAATAACCATAATTCTTAGAGATCGGCATGGTATTAAAGATCCGTCTAATGATGACTTTTCAGTTCGCGATCAGGCTTCAGCTTTGGAGATTATCACAACAGTGACAAATGCATTGAGATATTTTTTACTTGCAATTGGATCAATCTCTTTGATTGTTGGAGGAGTGGGAATCATGAATATTATGCTTGTTGCAGTGAGTCAACGGATTCGAGAAGTGGGACTTCGAAAAGCAGTGGGAGCAAAAAATGAAGATATTCTGTATCAATTCATTATTGAATCAGCTACCGTTTCTTCGGTCGGCGGTGTGATTGGAATTGTGTTTGGAGTCCTTATTTCATTTTTAATAGCAATTGTTGTACAAGCACTGGGATATGAGTGGCCACTTTTAATCTCTCCACTTTCAATTTTAATTGCAGTTATTATTTCAATTTCAATTGGAATAATTTTTGGAAGTTATCCAGCTCGGAAGGCTTCAAAAGTTAGTCCGATGGAGGCACTTAGGTATGAGTAGAGGACTACTCATTAATTTTCATTTCTCAATTCACAATTTCCAATAAATTTTCAATGACAGAATTTTCAGAAAAGAAAAATAATAATTATAATCTAGAAGAGAGAACTGCTTTATTTTCGGAATTACTAGTAAGAGCATTAAAGAAGATTAGAAAAGATTCTATAAATAATCCAATGATATCTCAATTGATTAGATCAGGAACATCAATTGGAGCAAATTATTGTGAAGCTAACAATGCTAGTTCAAAGAGAGACTTCAGGAATAAAATTTATATATGCAAAAAAGAAACCAGTGAAACTAAATATTGGTTAAGAATTTTATCAAATGCTAATTTGGAATTTAAAGAAGACGGCAGAAAAATCTGGAAAGAGGCACATGAGTTAAACATGATATTTCAAAAAATCGTTAATACATTAAATAAAATCTAATTGATCAATTGAAAATTCAATGAGAATTGGAAATTGAGAATTGGAAACTGAATAAAGTGAAATTTTTAAAAACATTTACAATTTCAATATTTCTTGCGTTTCGAAGTCTTCGGAATAATTTGGCACGGACTTTTTTGTCGTTGCTTGGAATTGTGATTGGCGTGATTGCTGTAACGCTGGTTTTTTCTTTGGGAGCAGGATTGAAAGGATTTGTTTTGGGACAAGTTGAATCTTTTGGAAGTGATCTTATTCAAATTGAAGTTAAGGTTCCAAAAACAAAACATGCTTCAGCGGAAAATGCCGGCGGAATTGTGAGCGGAATTCAGATTACAACAATGAAACTTGATGAGCTTGAAGAGTTGAGCAAAATTCCAGATTTAGGTGATTGGTATGGAGGGTTAATGGGGCAAGAAACGATTAGTTATCGAGGGGAAAATGAAACAATTATGATATTTGGGACAACCGCTGGAGTTATTGACGTTGACGAACAAATGAAGGTGGCTAAAGGGGTAATGTATTCGGAGGCTGACGATAGGAGCTTAAAACAGGTTATTACATTGGGAAGTAAAATAAAAAAAGAATTATTTGCAGATGAAGATGCGATTGGAAAAAAAGTGAAGCTTGGTGATAGCACTTTTCGAGTAGTGGCTGTTTTGGAAGAGCGAGGTTCAACTGGTTTTTCCGATTTTGATAATTTAGTATATATTCCTGCAAGAACATTGCAGAAAAAAATGATGGGTATTGACCATGTTCAATTTGGTCTTTTTAAAATTGAGGATGCGAATAAAGTTGAATTAATTGAGACTCGAATGAATCAAAAAATGCGTGACTTACATGATATTGATGATCCAGAAGATGATGACTTTGGAGTGATGTCAATTGCTGAAGCAACTGATATGATTGATTCAGTGTTTAAAATAATTAATATTTTGCTCTTAGCCTTAACTTCAATTTCTTTGGTTGTTGGAGGAGTAGGGATTATGAATGTGATGTACGTGGCAGTTACGGAACGAACTTCGGAAATTGGACTTCGAAAGGCTTTAGGGGCAAAAAATCGTGATATTATGTGGCAATTTCTTTTTGAAGCAGTTTTTATTACTTTACTTGGAGGTGTTATTGGAGTGATTTTGGGGGTTATTCTTTCAAAAGTAGCGGAGTACGTGATTGCTCAATACAATTTTTTTCTGACTTTTCCTTTGACAATCGGAGCAGTTGCGGTGAGTCTTGGTTTTTCAATGTTGACAGGTGTCATCTTTGGAATCAAACCGGCTTGGAATGCATCAAAACTTTCTCCAATGGAGGCTCTGAATAAGCAGTAGAAATTTTGTTTTCTTGAAAGATAATGAGAAATGTGATTTAATATATATAGTAACAACTTTTGGCTAGTGTTTTTTGCAGTAGAACTTTTTATTAACCTTGATCATGGAGAAAAGAATGGACGGTTTAATTCAAAGTAGAAAAGGTAGTAAAAGAAGTGGTAACGCAGCAAAAAGAAGAGCACAGTCTTTGAGTAACAAAAAAAATAAAAGGCAAAGGTAGAAATGATCTGTGCAACAAAGCCGTGATGAGAAGAATTCTCGTCACGGCGTTATCTTTTTCTTAAAAAATTCTTTACAAAAGGCGAAAAAATTGCTTTAATGACATAATCGCAAAATTGTGATTAAATCTTGTATTTTGACAAAAAAATAACTAGAAATAGGGAAAGGGGAAGATATGATTTCAGAAGAAACAACAGCGTTATTGTTTCCATTAATAAAAAGGGCTCTTGGTGTGGGACAAACAAGCTCGATGAATCTTGATGTTCATGGAGCAGATTGTCAGTTAAGCCAAGGCGTTCATTTAATTGATCAACAAACTTTGATTGATAGAGCGACTTTAATGAAAAGACATATTTGGCCCGATGGACGTGGGACAAATCTATTTGCTGTTAAAGGACAGCCTAATCATTGGGTGTTAAAAACCTTGCATGATCAGGGCTTCTATTTTGACTGCAGTTCGCCGACTGAGGTTTTAGATGCAGTTGCAGTTGGTGCTGAACACGGACAGATTATGTATACTGCAAATTCAACACCTTGGTCTCATTTAAAGTTTGCAATGGATAATGGAGCTGTCTTGAACTTGGATGATGCTTGTTATCTTGATGTTTTACAGGAAGTTCCTGACACGATTTCTTTTCGAGTGAATATTGCCACTCTAAGAAAGGGAAGTGGACAGAATTCGATCATCGGAAAAGCGGAAAGTCAGAAATATGGCGTTCCGTATGAAGACATTGTCGCTGTATTCAAAAAAGCAAAAGACATGGGCGTGAAAAAGTTTGGACTACATACCATGTACGCAAGCAATAACAGAAGCTGGCAGGTTCATTCTGAAACAGTAGAGGTTTTATTGGGAATTGCCGAGAAGATTAAAAAGGAAATTAACGTTGAGCTTGATTTCATTAATGCTGGCGGAGGGATCGGGGTTAATTATATGTATCCCGAAGATTCCAGTGCAGTATATGGAGAAGACGACAAGCCTTTTGATATTGAGCGTTATGGTCAAGAAATAAATGGACGTTTGTCTTTTTTTAGAGATAAGGCTCTTTGGCGTCCTAAATTTTTTCTTGAGTGTGCTCGTTATGTGGCGGCTCCGGCAGGAATTTGGGTTGCTCCGATTATTGCAGTAACCAATAAATATAGAAGGTTTGCCTGTATGGCGGCTTGTGATGGAGCAGATCTTTTGCGGGCAGGAATGTATCCAGCTCATCACCATGTGATTATTTTAGACGAAAATTTTCAGATTGTGACTGATCGACAGATTATCAAACAATCAATCGTTGGTCCACTTTGTGAAAATATACATGCTGTTTCTGAGAGGTTGTTGCCAGAAATCAGAGTGGGTGATTATGTTGTTTTTTGTGACACGGGTTGTCACGGAATTGAAATGGGAATGAATTATAATGGTTGGACAAAGTCTGCTCAGGTCATGAGAATGATTGATGGCTTTCTTAAGTTGATTAGTCGTGCTCAAACAATTGCTGATATTCGTGCATTGCAAATTCCATTAATGTAATTGTTTTATAAACTGAAATGTAAAGGAGGAAATAATTATGAAAATGAAAAGTTGGTTGCCGAAAGGTGGAGAAAATGTTTTTCAAAGAATGAAAAAGAAAACAGAAGAAGCAAAATCCAAAGGGAAGATTTTATGGCCGCTAACTATTGGCCAGCCAGCTGGACCTGCTTTAATGAGTGCCAGAAAAACAGCTTCCAAACTTATAATGAGTGATAATGAAGCTGTCCATGAATATCAGGACAATGGAAGTCCTGGAATTCCGGATTTTGCTAAAAGATTTGTTGCGGCGCATTTTGATGGAGAAACGGGTTCTCGCATTTTAACTGATCCGAATTTGGCATTTTTGCCGGCGCCGGGGATTAAGCCGATGCTTGGTCTTATTCCAATGGCATGTGGTCATATCAGGGTCTGGGATGAGAAGGAGAATAAATTTTTTCTTTATAATCCCGATGTTCTCGTCGGAACTATGACTGATCCTGGATATGAAACACCGGCAGTTTGGTGTGATTATCTGGGGGCTAAAAATTATCCGCTTAGCATGAATGTGGAAAATAACTTTATGTTTTCTATAGAAGATATTAATCCTAAAACAAAGCTTCTCATGCTGAACTCTCCTCATAATCCGACTGGCATAGGGTTTACCGAGGACATTTGGCGTTGGATCTGTGAATTCTGTCAAAGGGTTGGTGCAAGATTGATTAATGATGCCGCTTATGCATCGTTGATATTTTCAAAATCCAAAAAATCTATTTGCATGTTGGCAGAGGTGGCTCCTGATTATCCTGATCTTGAATGGATGGAATTTTATTCTGGATCTAAAGCCGTGGGAAATGGAACAGGATGGAGAGCAGCAGGTATTGTTGGATCAAGGGGGTCTATCGAAGATCTGGCAAACATCAAGGGCAATACTGATAGTGGATTTGTTGCCGCGACTGCTGCTGGCATTTTATCTTCCATGGAGGATGATTTTCCGAGTGTTGTGGAAAATTGTGCCATGTATGAAAATAGAACAGGCTATCTTATTGAAACTCTTCAGGAAAGAGACTTATGGCTTGCTGTTGAGCCGGAGGCAACTTTTTTCAATACCTGGATTTCGCCAAAGAGAGCGTTTGGTCAGGAAGTTTTCGGCGCCGAACATTTTAATGGTCTTCTGATGGCTGAAACAGGTCTTTATGGAATTCCTTTCGGAGATATTCTGAGATTTACTGTTACAAAGCCGGTGGATTCACCTGAATGGGATATGGCAATTAAAAAAGCCTTTGACAAAGCTCAGGTTTCCTATTAATTTTCAAAGAAAAAAAGAAAAACGACTTGTGTCCGAATGGATACAAGTCGTTTTTTGCAAAAGGATTGGTGATGATGTAATATGAGATTAAAGGAATAGTTTTTATGGAAAAAATAAATTAAAATAAAACAAAAAATGGAAAAAGGGGTATTTAAAGTTGAAATAAAAAATATAAAAGAGGACGATTCGCCGATGAAGAAGCTTGAGATAGCTGAAGATGAAGAGACTCTGAAGAAAAAAGAAGAATATTTAAAAAGTGGAATTGACTTAGAAAAAATAAATAAAAAGGCTGAAAGTGCTAAAAATATTGAGGAAAGAGATGTGATTTTAGGGGGAGCGGAAAGAATAGAGAAAGCTTTAGATGTATTAGAGGAAGAGCTTGGAGAACTTGGAGTTGATGGAATTAAGGTCTTGGAAGCTTATCAAGAATTATCCAAGAAGGGAGAACAGGAAGTTGCCGAGATAGTTAGTGAGGATGCTGTTGAAGAAATAGTCAGTGGATTAATAAGAAGAGATGGAAATGTTGTTGAAAAAATTAAGAATAGTAAATTCAGTTTAGATAAATTAGCAAGAATTTTTGCTTGCTTTTTGTTTTTAACGATTGGAGCAGTGCCAAGTAGTGCAAGTGATATTGAAATAGCAGGAGTTGGCATTGAATCTTCTCAGGAGCTTAAAAAATCAGATATTGAGAAGTTTCTTAATAAATTAGATGTGGTTAAAATTTTTCATGATCAAGAATATCTTGATATGAAAATTCCTGTCAAACCAAAAGATCATGAAGATGAAAATTGGCAAATTCAGATTTTCGAAGATGGAACTACTGTTGGAAATTTTGATGTGGGAATGAAAGCCTTTTTTGGAGCTTTTGGAAGAAATAGGAATGTTAAAATTGATAAAGTTGAATTAGTTATTGAGAAAGATGGAGAATTTAAAAGATATGAAATTGATATTTTAGGAAAAAAGGAAGTTAAAAAAGATTCTGCAAAACACCAAGAAACTGTTGGGTTTAAATATGAAAATTTTCTAGAAAAAGTTGATGCCAGAAAAGATTCGAGAGAAAAATTCAGTTTAATTTTAGAGGAGCTGGAATCACCTGAAAATTCTGTCGATTTAAAAGAAAAAATCAAAGATTGTTTTAAAAAAGAAATTTCTGATTATGCAGAAAATTTTAGAAAATTAGATGATGAAAATATTAAATTTGCGAAAGATTTATTTGCAGAGGTTTTTATCGATGTTTCTTTTTCGGGCAGTGTTGGTGAAGAAATTACGGACTTTATTTTTGAAAAAGAAATGTTCTTAGAAGAGGAGGCTTACAAAAGAGAAACAAAAGGACTTAGCGGAGAAGAGAAGCTTTGGAAAGTTTCCCAAAACCCTTTTTATTATATAGACATTCTTCATAGGGATCCAGAACTAGTAAAAGTCTTAAAGAAAAGAGTTGGAAAAATGAATGAAATGACTGATAGTGAAGAACTTAAAAATGCATTGAGTGAAGTAAAAGATTTTTTTGAAGGAACCAATTTTTGGAAAGGATCAGAGCTTGATTCTTTGCAAAAAGATTATGAGGAATTAAAAAAAGGTTAAAAAGACGAGGAGGATAGGAAAAAACAAATTGCAACGGAAGAATACTTAATAAATGCTTTTAATGCCAATAAGCAGTAGTGATTTACTGAATCTTAATGTATAAAAATAAAAAACCAGACTTTAGGTCTGGTTTTTGAGAACAAAGAATGAATTAATTAATTTTCTTAAAAGTAATTTTATAGGATGGTTCGTATTCAGTGTTGTTTTTGTCTTTAAGGTTAATGTTTTTACCATCCATTAAAGAGGTCATGGCAATATCAGTTAGCATTTGTTCGAAAGTTGTAATCTCATTTTTAGCTTTTTCAAGTTCATCCCAGCGTGATCCCATTTCAGCTTGAACGATATTTTCTAATGTTTTCTTTTTATCTCGAAGAACTTTTATTTCTTCCATTAATTTTTCATAGTCATCTTTCATAACGAGATCTTCTTTGTATTCTCGAGAAATTTCTTTTCGAATTTCTTTTTGTTCTTGAATTTTTTCAAACACTTCTTCCATGCTTTGCATTTTTTTGTTTCAATAATGATTAATAAACAACAGTTTTTATTCTAGCACAGAATTGATTGAGTGGGAATGGCTTGGAAGTAAGGCATTGATTTTTGATATAAGGAGGGTAAAATGATAATATAAAAAGCTTTCAAGCTTAAATAATTAGAAATAAATTTATATAAAAATGAAATCATTAATAATGATTGGAGCAATAGTTGGTTTATTTATAGGAAGCTATGTTCCCTTGCTTTGGGGTGCGAGTATTTTTTCAGTTTCATCTGTGTTGTTGAGTGCGATTGGTGGGTTTTTGGGAATTTGGATCGGATTCAGGTTTTCTTCTGGTCTTGGTCCTTAGTAAGGGATTAAATTTCAAGAGATTTATTTTTGTAAATAAGGTTTATTTAAGATAGAATAGGAGCATAAGAAATGAAAATATATATTTATGAATATAACATCAGCTCAGTTTGTGAAAGGACTTGTTGGACCCGATGAGCTTTTAGAGGAGAATGTTCCTCAAATTGCGTTTATTGGTCGTTCCAATGTTGGGAAGTCTAGTCTCATTAATTCTCTCACAAATCAGAAAAAAATAGCTCGTACTAGTGGGCGCCCAGGAAGAACTCAGGAAATAAATTTATTTTTAGTAAATGATTGTTGCTATTTCCTTGATTTGCCAGGCTATGGATATGCTAGGGCTTCAAAAGAAACTCGATCTAGGTTGCAAGCTATTATTCATGGATATTTATTTAACTCACCATATATTCAAGAAAAGATCGTAATGGTGATTGATGCTAATCTTGGTCTAAGAGAAAATGACTTGGAGATGCTTAATTTATTGGATGAACATGAAAAAGATATTGTAATTGTGGCTAATAAGGTGGATAAAATAAAAAAGTCGAAATACAAGAATCAAATAGATAGTATTAAGGAGCAGATTGGGTCACATCGAATGATCCCTTATTCAGTTAAGAAAAGGATTGGGAGAGATGAGCTGATAAATGAAATATTGCAATTTAGCGAGGTAACAAGTGAAGAATAAAAAAAGATGAATGATCAGTTTTTGTGGATTATAGTATTTTTTCTTGTGATGAATTCAATAGCTTTTTTTATAATGCTTTTTGATAAGAATCGATCACGAAAAAAGGATGCAAGAAGAATTTCAGAAGGCAAGATGTTTTTTATGGCAACGGTCTTTGGAAGCTTGGGAGTTTTTCTTGGGATGTTTGCTTTTCGACATAAGACTAGAAAATGGTATTTTATGATTGGGATTCCAATGCTTATGATTCAGAATGTCGCTATTTTGTATTTAGTATATATATTTTTGACTAGAGAATTATTAATATTTTAAATAATTAAACTAAAAAAATGAATCAACAAAATCAATCACAGGGAAAGCAACCTACCTCTGCCGGCAGGCAGGTTCAAATTAAAGCTTCTGATGAGAAGTTGAAGGGGGAATATTCAAATGCAGTACAAATTATGCACACTAAAGAAGAAGTCGTGCTTGATTTTTTCAATGTGTTTCCACCAACGGGAACTTTGAATTCAAGAGTAATCCTTTCTCCAGGACATTTCAAGAGAATGATCAAAGCGATGCAAGACAATCTTGAAAAATACGAAAATTCTTTTGGAAAAGTTGAAGAATCAAAGTCACCCGAAGGACTTGGATTTAGGACAGAATAATTTTTATTTTTAAGTGGAATTGACATTTGTTTGGTGTGAATTTATAATTTAGTTATTGTGTGAGAAAAGTTTGCTTACAGAATTTTCAAATTTTGGAAATTCTGTAAGAGGATAAAAAGTAAAGGTCGCTCTTACGCGTTTATTATTGAGAAAAAAGTACTATGGAAGAAGTTTACAAACTCTACGTTGGAGGAATCTCTTATGACTCTAGCGAAGAAGCATTAAAGGAAGCTTTTGCTCAGGCTGGTACAGTTAATTCTGCTGTGATTATCACAGACAAAGAAACTGGTCGGTCTCGAGGATTTGGCTTCGTTGAAATGTCTTCAGACGAAGAATTGCAAAAGGCAATTGAAATGTGGGACGGAAAAGAACTTGACGGAAGAAAATTGACAGTTAGCAAGGCCCGTCCTCCGCAAGAAAAAAAAGAGTGGTAAAAGACTGCTTTAAATTCCAAAAAACAGGGCTCGCTCTGTTTTTTGGTTTTAAGGAGGATTCGCAATTTTCAATTTTAAATGAATTTTCAATTAGATAATTTTCAATAGATATGTTTTAATTACTGTTGAGCATTATCTTTTAATGGATCCTTGCCTGCGTAGGGATGACAAGTGAGGAGAGTAAATTACAAACAAGTGGAAAATTGAACGTATTAATTAAGAAATATTAAATTTGATGGATAAAAAGTTTTATGCTATAATCCATAATGTTAGAAGTGCATATAATGTTGGATCAATGTTTCGAACTGCAGATGCTTTGGGGATTGATAAGATTTTTTTAACAGGATATTCTCCTTCTCCGGATCAACATAAGCAAATTGCTAAGACTGCACTTGGGGCGGAAAAGATGGTTGAATGGGAGAAGTGTTGGCATATTCATCAAGTTTTTAATAAATTAAAAAAACAAAAAGTTAAAATTTATGCCGTGGAATTAGATTCTCGGAGTGAGAGTCTTAACGATGTGAAAGCTGATAATTCTGTAGCATTATTAGTCGGGAATGAGGTTAGAGGTTTGAGTTTGACTGTTCTTGAACAGGTTGATAAAATAATTGAGATTCCGATGCATGGAAAGAAAGAATCACTAAATGTTTCAGTGGCTTTTGGTATAGCAGGTTATGTTATAAGTAAATCACTTTAAAACCTATTTTCTACTGCCCGTCTCGCTAAAGTTTTCGCCGAGGCGGACAATTTCCAAATTTTGTTACGAAAGTAGGTCTTAAAATAATTTCTTAAAAATAAATTAAAATAGATGTTGCAAAAAAAGAAGATGCTTTGGATTTTTGGATCAATTATTGTCTTATTAATTTTAGGGGGATTTTTATTTTTCAAATTTAATAAAATTAGTAAAACGGATGTTTTAGTTAATGCGGTTTCTGTTTTTGGAAAAGCAGCTCAATTTTTGCCAATAAAAGAAGACACTAAAAAAGAAATTGAAGCTGTTGACAAACTAACGCAAGAATTTATTAAAGAAGATGGAATAGAAAGAAGATATTTATTGCTTTTGCAGAATAATATGGAAATTCGTCCTGGTGGAGGTTTTTTGGGTCAATATGCAGTGGTAAAGATAAAAAATGGTGAGGTTACTAATATGGTTTTTGAAGATGCTAATCTTTTGGACCAAAGAATTACTGCAAAAATAAATCCACCGTATCCATTTGAAAAGATGATGAGTATAAAAAAGTGGAAATTTAGAGATTCTAATTTTTCTCCTGATTTTGCAACTAATGTTGATAAAGCGAAATATTTTTATCGGCTTAGTGGAAGAAATAGCAATTTTGATGGAGTAGTCGCCATAAATGCTAGTGTTTTTGAAAGGGCTTTTGATTTAACAGGTCCAATGATAGTTAATGGAGTAGAGCTGAATAGCGAAAATGCAGTTTTGAAGTTAGAGGAGATGGTGGAAAAAAAATACATTCTTAATCCAGACATTGATACCCAAAATCGTAAGAGTATGATGAAAACATTGGCCGTGCAAATGGTTAAAAAATTGTCCAATATTCAAAGTATTCCAAAAATAGCTGAGTTTGGATTGGCTGAATTAAGGAATAAAGACGTGATGCTTAATTTTGAAAATGAAGAATTGCAAAAAATTGTCGAAGAAGTTCATTGGGATGGAGGAATTACAACTGATTGGAGCGGGGATTATTTAATGATGGTTGACGCGAATATGGGTGCTTTAAAATCTGATTATTATATTGATCGAAAAATTACTTATGAAGTTGATTTAACTGGAGAAAAGCCAATCGCAACTATATATATTGATTATACTCATAGTGCAACTTATGGAGATTGGAGGACGAGTGATTATCATACTTATATGAGGCTTTATGTTCCTGAGGGTTCAATTTTACTCGAAAGAGAAATGGTAAGCTATCCAAATGTTCAAGAAGATTTTGGCAAAACATATTTCGGATTCACAGTTCATGTATTGATTAATCGGTCAACTCATGCAAGGATTAAATATGAATTACCAGAATCTGTTCGAGATGATTACCGATTGCTTATTCAGAAACAATCTGGAGTTGGAGATGTTCCAGTTACTGTTAAATTAAAAACTGCCGAAGGAGAATTTATTCAAGAAGAAATTTTGAAAAAAGATCTGAAATTTGAGTTTGAATAAGGGGTGCAATTTGTAACTTGAAATTTTAAAAAAGGAGAGAAGGGAAAATGCTTCAATCGTTGAATTTAACAATAGCGAGTATGCTTTTGGTCGCTATAGAGAATGGTGATCAAGGCAAAATTGAGAGGTGTGTAAATGTTATTAAAGGAAACGATACGGTGAGAATTGATTTTTTTGATGAAATTAAGGAGTTAAGACCTGATGTGGTAGAGATTATTCGTTTAAATACTGCTGTGGAAATTAATATTGCAGTATAAATTCTTTTCAAGGAAAGAAGAAAGAGAGATTATTATGTGCAGATTTGCAAGGACAAGTATCATCGAGAGGGTCAGAAGTGCTTTTAATTCAAAAGATGAAAAAGAATTAAAGCATCTTTTTGAGGTACTTGAAACAAATCCAGAAATGAAAGAAGAGTTTTTGGAAGGCTTCAGTGGAATAAATAATTGGGTTGAGGCAAGTGGAATTTTTTATCGATTTGAAAGTGCTTTCAATTAGCATTTCTATTTAAGGTTTTTATTCAAATTAAGAGCAAAGCATGAAATGTTTTTGCTCTTTTTAATTTTCCTGCTACAATAAATGTGCTAAGAAATTGAATATGAAAATGATTAAACGAAAAAGGACAAGAAAAATTAAAGTTGGAAATATTAGAATCGGTGGGTTTGAGCCTGTTCGAGTTCAATCTATGACAAATACTGATACGCGAGATGTTGCGAAGACTGTGCGACAAATTAAGCAACTTGAGAAAGTTGGGTGTGAAATTGTCAGAATGGCAGTTCCAGATATGAAAGCGGCGAAGGCTATTTCAAAAATCAAAGCAAAGGTCGATGCTCCATTGGTGGCAGATATTCATTTTTCAGCAGATCTTGCATTGGAGTCAATTAGGCAAGGAATTGATAAGCTAAGAATAAATCCTGGAAATATAGCTCCAAAAGAAAAAATGGAAGAAATTGCTAGGGAGTGCAAGAAAAAAAGAATTCCTATCCGAATTGGAGTGAATGGAGGTTCTTTGGAAAAAGATATTTTGAAAAAATATAAAGGAAAAGTAACGGCTAGCGGAATGGTTGATTCTGCAATGAGACATATTAAAATTTTAGAGAAATTTAATTTTAAAGATATTGCGATTTCATTAAAAGCATCTGATATTGAGAGAACTGTTGAGGCTTACCGAAAATTATCAAAAAAAGTTAATTACCCACTTCATGTTGGAATTACGGAGGCTGGAACAAAATTTCGAGGGACAATTATGTCTTCAATTGGAATTGGAATGTTGCTTTACGAGGGAATTGGAGACACAATTAGGGTTTCCTTAACAGACGATCCAGTTGAAGAAGTTCCAGTTGCATGGGAAATGCTAAGTTGTTTAAATCTTCGTCAAACGAAACCAACCGTAACTAGTTGTCCAACTTGTGGTAGAACTGAAATAAATCTTCTAAAATTGGTTAAGCAAGTTGAAAAAATTGTTGAAAAATTTCCTAAACACATTCATATTGCTGTTATGGGATGTGTTGTTAATGGTCCTGGCGAAGCTCGAGAGGCAGATATTGCAGTTATTGGAGGGAGAGGGTGCGGATTGATTTGTAGAAAAGGGAAAATTATTAAACGAGCGGATGAAAAGGATTTATTAAAAGAATTTAAAAAGGAATTACAAAAAGAACTGAAGGATTAACGTATTTTAAAGGGTTAGATATTGACTGATAGGATAAAAGTTGTTAGTATTAATTGAGAGTCTATTGGCAAGCTTTATTTTCTACTGCAAATTCCATATTTTAACTGCAAATTATTCAAAGTTCGTCATAATATTACCGATATTGTTCCTCACTTTTCACAATTTTCGTTAAAAATCTGAAATTTTCGTAACGAAAAAAAGCTTACCAGTAGACTCTAATCTTTATGAATGATTTAGAACTATTACTCAATTGTCCAATTTGTGGCAAAAAATATGGTTATCGAAGCGCTCGAGTTGTTCAAAGTAATCAGGATGCGTTTCTTGTTCATGTTTATTGTAAGCACTGCAAAAGTGCTTCTCTTGCTGTTATTTCTCGTTCAGGTGGAACAGAAAATATGATGGCTATGGGAATGATGACAGATTTGGATTATCAAGAGGCATGTGAATTATTGCAAAAAAAACCTATTGATTCAGATGAAGTTATTGAGGCTTATCAGAATTTAAATTGTTTAGAGAAGTGATTTATTAATAAGGAGTAAAAGATATTGACATGAAAAAGCTAACATTAAAAGCAAGTCTAAGAGAAGGAGTAAAGAGAGACAAGACTTTCAAGAAAGTTTCTGGAATTTTGTATGGTCCGGATGTTAAGGAAAGCAAAAAAGTTTGGGTTGATTTTCAAGAGTTTAATAAAATGTTTAAAGAAGCTGGGGAAAGTACATTGTTTGACTTGGAAATTGAAGGAGAAAAAGAAGGACATTCTGTTCTTGTCTATGACGTTCAAAAGCATCCAATTTCAGGACAATATCAGCATGTTGATTTTTATAAAGTGAAGAAGGGAAAGAAAATTGAAACATCAGTTGAATTAGAATTTATTGGTGAAGCTCCTGCCGTTAAAGAAAAGGGAGGAATGCTTATTAAAAACTTTGATTCTCTTGAGATTCGATGTCTTCCAAAGGATTTGATTGGAAAAATTAAAATTGATTTATCAGTTCTTGAAGATTTTGAAAATACAATTCGAGTTGGTGATTTAAATATTTCTAGTGAAGTTGAATTATTATCAGACTCAAAGACTGTTATTATGTCAGTTGCTGCTCCTCGAACTCAAGAAGAAATTGATCAATTGAACGAAAAAGTTGAAATGGATATTGATCAAGTTGAGGGAATTAAGGATGAAGATGAAGAAGGAGAAGAGAGTGACGAAGATGATAAAAAAGAGGAGAAGAAAGAAGAATCTACTGATGATGACAAAAAGGAGTAGATTGTATAAACTTTATATCTCTAGTTTCATATCAATATCCTGTTTAAGTGGTTAAGATTATGTTATCAAACTAATGGATCCCCGCCTTGCGCCACTGCTAAAGCTAGGGTGACACGTAGTTGCGGGGATGACAAAAACCGCGATGACTTTTAATAAAAATAAAACAAAACAAGACGTCTTGATTTCAAGCAAGAAACTGCTGTGGCTCTTTGTCGTTGGCAGTTTCTTTGTTTTTAGTTGGACAAGTTTTGTTTTTGCTGATGATGACACTGGAGAAATTGAAGAAAAATTAGAGGAAGTTGAAGAGGAGCTTGAGGAAAAACAAACAAAAGAGAAGACAATACAAGGAGAAATTGAGATTATTGATAAGAATATTGATTCAGTTAGATCACAGATTCAAAAAACTGAAAATACAATTAAAGATTTTGATCAAAAAATTAATATAAAACAAAATCAAGTTGAGGAAATTGAAAAGCGCATTAATTTTCAGAGAGGAATTTTGAAGGAATATGTTAGATTGATGAGATATGGAAATGATGAACTAGATTTAATTCTAATGAATCAAAAGAAAGACATTGGAGATTATTTTGCTACAATGGATAATTTTGAGATTGTTCAAGTGAAAATAAAAAGTACTTTAGACGAAGTTAAAAAAGATAGAGTTAAATTACAAAAGGAAAGAACGGTTTTAGAAGATGATCGAACAGAGCAAGAAAGAATCAGGATTCTTCAGGATGATCAGAAAAAAACACTTGAATATGAAGAAAATAAAAAGAATCTGTTTCTTAGGAAAACTCAGGAAGATATCAGTCTCCTTGATATTGAAAGAAGTGATCTTAGAAGACAATTGAATGCACTACAGAGTCTTGGGGAACCAATTAGTCTTGAACAAGCGATTGAAGCAGCGGAGTATGCATCAAAAAAAACAGATGTTCGAACAGCATTTCTTCTTGGGGTTCTAAGAGTGGAATCAAATCTTGGTCAAAATGTTGGAGGAGGAACTTATAAGGTGGATATGAATCCTAGTCAGAGAGATACCTTCAAGGACATTTGTAAGGATTTAGGATATAAGGCATCAAAGATGCCAGTTTCTAAGCGACATTGTTACAATACAAATGCTTCAGATGGTTGTGGCGGATGGGGAGGAGCAATGGGCCCAGCTCAGTTTATGCCGACGACTTGGATAGGATACAAGGATCGAGTGAAGAAAATTACTGGTCACAAAGCTGATCCTTGGGATCTTGATGATGCATTGATTGCAATGGGATTAAAACTTTCTGCAATTTCTGGTGTGACAAGTCACAAACGTTCTGCGGAGAAGCAAGCTGCTTCGATGTATTTAGCTGGAGGGAATTGGGAGTATTATACTTGGTATGGAGATAGAGTTTTATATTACGCGGATGGATTTGAGAAATATATGGATGACTAGGGTTAATTTTCAGTTATCAATTTTTAATTTTCAAATCAGAAGAAAGATAATTGTTTATGTAAGTAATACTTTACTTACATAGAAATTGGAATAATAAATCCCGTAATGAGTTTGTGCTCAACTTGATTGGGTATGCGGGATGACAAAGTGAAAGAGAATTTATTTATAACATGTAAGAATAGATAATAACTAATTAAAAAAAGAAAATGGAAACTGTGAAAAATTTAGCGAAGGCTTTTGTGGGAGAATCTCAGGCAAGAAATCGTTATACTTTGTATGCAAGTGTGGCGCGAAAAGAAGGTTATCAACAAATTTCAGCAATTTTTCTAGAAACTGCTGAGCAAGAATTTGAACATGCAGAATGGTTGATGAAAATGATTCAGGATTTGAAAAAAGATTCCGATGAAGATTTGAATGAGATTATGATTGATGCTGGCGTGCCAACCTTATTGGAAACAACTGCTGAAAATCTTAAGCATGCAGCTGAAGGAGAGCATCATGAGAACGTTGAAATGTATCCAGAATTTGCTGATAAGGCAGAAGAAGAGGGTTTGATACAAGTTGCTGCAAGAATTAGGTCAATTTCTGAGGCAGAAAAACATCATGAAGAAAGATTTCGAAAACTTTTAGAACAAGTTGAAGGTGGAACAGTTTTTAAAAAAGAAGAGGATGTTGAGTGGATTTGTCGAAAATGTGGATATCGACATGTTGGAAATGAGGCTCCGAAAGAATGTCCATCTTGTGGACATGATCAGAGTTATTATCAAGTTAAGTGTGAGACGTATTAGCGTCAATTTTAATTTTTAAAAACAAAAAACATGACTGAGTTAAAACAAATTTATCGATGTGGTCTTTGTGGGAATATTGTTGAAGTTCTTCATGACGGAGATGGGGAGTTGGTTTGCTGTGGGCAACCAATGAATCTTCAAGAGGAGAAAGCAGAAGATGAGGGTCAAGAAAAGCATGTGCCAGTTATTGAAAAAACTGATAATGGCGTGATTGTTAAGATTGGATCAGTTCCGCACCCAACAGAAGATGATCATTTTATTGAATGGGTGGAATTGATTACGGAAAACGGAAGTATTAGAAAATTTTTGAATGCTGGAGATGAGCCAGAAGCAAGATTTGAAGTTGGCGGAGAAAATTTTTCTGCAAGAATTTATTGTAATATTCATGGGCTTTGGAAAAGTGAATAATATTTCTTAATTAAATAGGATTTAGATAAAATAAAATCCCCAGTGCAGTTTCTGCTCGGGGGATTTTAGTAGGGCAAAGAGTATTTCATTGCCTATTTATTATTAAAAGATTTCTTTTATAGCCGGCAATTAATATGTCGGTTAAAAGTATTTCGTTTTCATCTTCACAACTTTTAGCGAAATCAATCTCTGTTATTACTCCTTCTAAGAAAAGAGCGATTGCTTGATGGGGATAAATAATAACTGTTTTAATTGAAGTGTTTATCTTTACTTCAATTTTTTTTGACATAGAAAAAGGAAAAATTAATTCGTTTTTTTCGTTATTAGAAATTGTCCATAATTCATTTTCTTCTATCCCGGTGTATTCAAAAACCTGAATAAAATTTTCTCCTTTAGTAAAAAAATTATTACCACTGATTCCTGTGATTTCTACTATCAATATGGGCCTCCTTTCGCTATATTTTATTTTGTTGTTAAGTAACTTTTAGTGACGTTAATACTAGCTTTTTGGTGGGGAATAGTCAATAATTTTTGGATTTTTGATAAAAAGAACCCCAGAACATTTTTTGTCTGGGGTCTTTATTTTTTTGAAGAAATTGAATGGCTGTTAACTAATACGAATAACAAACAAACTCATTTCATGTTTTTGGAAAGTGAACATTCCTTCCCATGAGTTGAGGAAATCGGTGAGATTCAATTTGATTTTTCTTGACCCTTTTTGAAGGATTGCTTTCAGTCCTCCTTCTACCAGAGTACCATCGATAATCTTGAATTCTCCGACTGGAGTTTTAATTACTCCCTTAATGGAATTATCTTCCCCAATGGTTATTTTATTTTTGATTTCGTGAACTTGATTAGAAGGGGCTTCTTTGGAATTTCCAAATTTTTTTGGCCAAATCTTTCCCAATAATTCAATTGTTTTTATTTCACCTTTTTCCATTTCAGTAGTTCCTTTCATTTTTGAGTAAAAATAAAAAATCTAGGTCACTTTCATGTATTATATCTTCTCTTCATATACTAAGAACAATCTTCTCTTTTTTGCTTCTTTATGCTATAAATTAAAGCATAGAATTAATGAAAAAACAATGGATTTTTTTCAAGCGATTGTTTTGGGGCTGATTCAAGGGCTGGGAGAGTTTTTACCGATTTCATCATCGGGGCAGTTGGTTTTAGCCCCGTGGCTTTTTGGTTGGGAAGATCTAGGGCTTTCTTTTGATGTGGCGCTTCATTTTGGAACGTTAATTGCTGTTTTGTGGTATTTTAAAAAAGATTGGTTTAATATTTTTAAGGAAGCAAAAAGCGGAGGAGTGAAAAATATAAAAAAATCATTACTTTTTTTTATTGTCATTGCAACAATTCCAGGAGTGATTGTAGGATTATTATTTAATAATTATGCAGAAACAATTTTTCGAAATCCGATTATTATTGCAATTGCCTTGGCAGTTGGAGGGCTTTTACTTTATTTAGTTGATAAGAGAATAAAACACGGAAAAAGCTTGAGTTTAATGAATTGGAAAACTGCGATTGTGGTTGGCATTGCTCAGGCGATAGCAATTATTCCAGGTGTTTCTCGTTCCGGGATTACAATAACTGCAGCTTTGGCAATTGGTATTAATAGAAAAGATTCTGCTAGGTTTTCGTTTCTACTATCAACCCCAATAATTATTGGAGCAGTCCTCTTGAAGGCAAAAGATTTTATTTCTAGTGGTTTGAGTGTGGAGGTTATTATTGGAATGATTGTGGCGGGAATCAGTGGTTACTTAGCAATTTCTTTGTTGATTAAGTTTGTTGAAAAAGCAAGTTATGCAGTGTTTTTCTGGTATCGGTTGGTATTGGCGGTTATTATTATTGCTTTTATTGTTTTTAGATAGAGAAATTTCATGAGCACTGAATTTAAAAAGCGAACTAGTCAGATTAATGGTTTTGGTATTCATATAACGAAAAAAATACTTAAAAACACTGAATATTATTATATTCCATTAGGCGTAATCTATTCAGAGCCAAAATCAAAATGTGCTCGAATTGCAGATAATAAATATATTTATGATGATAAGGTTTTAAATTGGGTTAATCATTCTTGTAGCCCAAATTCAAAATTAGATATTAATAGAAGTGTTCCTGTATTGATTGCAATTCGAGATATTTTAAAAAATGAGGAAATCACTGTAGATTATAATCAGACGGAAATGGGAATAATTAAAGCTAAATGCACTTGTGGCTCTGATAATTGCAGGAAATGGTTTTATATAACGTAAAAATTTATATGAAGAATAAAAAAGTAACAGCGTTGGTTTTGTTTTCAGGGGGATTGGATTCGATTTTGGCAGTGAAGATTCTTGAGAGACAAAACATTGAAGTGACAGCTCTTGCGTTTGAGAGCTATTTTTTCGATACTAATCAAGCAGAAGTTTCTGCGGAGAAAAATAATATAAAATTGATTGTGGAAAATATTTCAGAGATTCATTGGGGGATTACTAAAAATCCTCATTTTGGTCATGGGAAGAATTTGAATCCTTGTATTGATTGTCATGCTTTGATGTTTAAAGAGGCTTGGAAAATAAAAGAAAAAGAGGGGTTTGATGTTTTGGCAACTGGGGAAGTTCTAGGGCAACGTCCTTTTTCTCAAAACACGGAAGCATTTAAGAAAACTGAGAATTATTTGGATATGGAAGGAAAAATTCTTCGACCTTTGTCAGGGAAAATTTTATTAGAGACGGTTTATGAAAAAGAAGGCTTAGTTGACAGAAATCAACTTGAAGACATTCGAGGACGTTCTAGAAAACAACAATTGCAACTAGCAAAAGATTTTGATGTGGAATATTTTCCAACTCCGGCTGGAGGATGTTGTCTAACAGAAAAGGAGTTTTCCGTGAAGCTTGAAAAATTGATGAATTTTTGTGATGATCCTGTGAAATCTGATTTCGAACTTCTGAGAATTGGAAGACATTCTTGGGAGGATGTTGAAAGCAGAATGGTTCATTTTGTGGTTGGTCGGAATCAGGAGGAGAATGAAAAAATAATCTCTTTAAAAGAGGAATGTGATTTGATTGTTGAAAAAGATAAAGGAACAGGTCCAACTGTTTTGATTAGAGGATTTGATGAAAATTTAAAAGATTTAGCAATTGAAAAAGCCCGAGAATTTATTTGGAAATATAGCAAAAATGATCTTGAGGATTGGAAAGAGTTGGAAATTGTGGTTAAATAAAAACAATAAATTAGATTAAAAGCTTATACATGAAGAGATGTATTTTTGTTTTTGACATATTAATACACATTTTAACCAGAATTAACTATTAAAGCTTATTCTAGCAAAAAGTGCCAAATGTGTTTAGACATTACCCGTGGGTATTGACGAAATATTAAAAGTATGATACTATATAGAATCTTTAGATTTACTAAAGATTTTTTATTTTAGCTTTTTGAAAACTGAATATATAAAAGAAAGGAGATAGAAATGCTTGGAATTAATAAAATTAGAGAGCCAAAGACCTTAATGATTGACGATGGTTTGAAGAGAGAGCTTTCTGTTTTAATTCGAAAGAATGTCTTGTCTGCAAGAAAATGTCAAGATATGGCGGAAAAATTTCTGAAAATATATGTTGGTTCAGAAAGGGATTTTTTTAAAGTTTTACAAAAAGTAATAGATCTTAGCAGAACAATTGATGAAATCAAGGTGAAAAGATCTGGTTTTAAAAAAACAACCAGAGTAAGTAATCATATCATAAATTGTCTTTTTTCAATGGCTGCTACTCAGGTGAATGCAAGCAAAAAGGAGTTCAAGATTAGTGAAAAATTGAAAAAGGCAGCTCAAGATGATAATTCAGATTTAAGCTGGTTTTCACCTAAATTGAATAGTTTTCATGATCAGATGGCTAATAATATGAATACCAAATCCTGGATAAAAAATATTCGTGCTCCAGGAGCTGAATTTTTATTAAATAGCCTGAAAAAAGAATTGCCAGATTTTTCTACTTCAACCAATGATCTCATGAAAGAATTACTCAATCTTAGAAAATATGGCGTAAAGAATTGTTACTTTCAAGATGGTATTTGCCATTCAGTTAATGATGTTTGGCTCTTTTCTGACTTTCTTGAAATTGAAAGACTTTCAATGTCCAGTAAGTTTTATTTGGGATCTGAGAAAAGTTTCATTGCGAACATCTCTATTGCAAATAAAAATGATGTGATAGGGGTTCCACTAGACTTAAAAACTGATATGAGAAAAGGAGGAAGATGGGAAATTCAAAGCACAACTTTTCCGATTAAGCGTAATTTTCTTTGGTCAATAGATTGGACCGGTCATTTATACGCCTATTCAACTTATTTCTCTTTTCCTCTCAAGGAACTGTTTGTTTCTATGGGAAAAGAAATTGAGTATGAAATAGTTCGTCTTTCTCATGTCATGCGTTTATATGATTTGCTTGTTCCTATCACAATTGTGTCTGAAATGCCACCGTTGCCAACTCACAAGGCTGGAATTTGGGAAACAGTGAAATCTCTTGGAAGATCTGATTTGATTAATCCAGATTTAATCATTCCTAGGATAAAAAAAATGGAAAGTGGTCCGAGGTTTATTTCTGAAGAACTTCAAAGAGAAGTTGAAAAAGCAAGGCAAATAACAAAAAACCGATCAGAAAAATCAAGACATAAAGTGACTGGTTTTGTTCGCGATCTTCCTGTGGGTCACAATGCTTCATTGAGAGCAAAGGATTTGGCATGGGAGGAGCAGAGGATTATTCTGGAAGAAGGAGAGACTTATGTAAAAACTCACAAAAGAGGCACGGGTGAAACGACAAAAGGAGTTCATAGAGCTCATCGTTGTTAGAAAATAGAATATCGCCAGAGAACATTGTTCATCTGGCGGTATTTTTTTTGAAAAATATTTTTAATATGGTAAGCTTTGTTGGTAAGTAAATAAGATTTTTATGATATGAAAATAGAATTTAAGAGATATCGACAATCTAAACATATTCGGATTTCTATTAAACCAGATGGGGGTGTTTTGGTGACTTATCCTTCTTGGTCAAGCAAGCGAGTTGCGATGAAATTTGCGAAAGAAAAAGAATTTTGGATTAGAAAGCATTTGAGAGATGTGAAAACCGGGGAAAATCAATCAATTCTTGCTAAAGGAAATAGAAAAGATTATCTTGAAAAAAAGGAGCTTGCTCGAAGAATTATTGAAAGGAAAGTTGAAGAATTTAATAAACATTATGGTTTTAGATATGGCAGAATTGCTATTCGTGATCAAAAGACAAGATGGGGAAGTTGCTCAAGTAAAAATAATTTGAATTTTAATTATCGAGTGGTATACTTAGAAGATAAATTAGTGGATTATTTGGTGGTTCATGAGCTTTGTCATTTGAAGCAAATGAATCATTCAAAAAAGTTTTGGACGTTGGTTGAGGAGACGGTTTCTGACTATCGAAACTTGTCAAAAAAATTAAGAGGACTTTGATTTAGTCTTTAGTTGGTAGTTTTTGAATAAAAGGTTCTGAACAATATATTTTCTCCCAAAATCTCATCGGAATGGCCTGACACTCGAAAATATATCATCCAGAACCTTTTTGCTTAAATAATTTTTTTTGTTAAGTAATCTTAAGCTGGATTTCTATTTTTATGGGAATGACAAGGTTTTTTGAAATTATTGCTGGAGGTTTTTATTTATGCTATTATTAATCGTATAAATAGTAATTCAGAAATGAAAATGAAAATTAAAAAAATAAGGGCGTATGAGATTTTGGATTCTCGATCAAATCCAACTATTAAAACAAATGTATTTCTTGAAGATGGAACTATTGGAAAAGCGTCTATTCCTTCAGGAGCCTCAACTGGATCAAAAGAAGCACTTGAGCTGAGGGATGGAGATGAAAAAAGATTTCTTGGGAAAGGTGTCTTGGAAGTTATTGATAATGTAGAAAACAAGATTTTTGATGCGATTAAAGACATTGAGGCTGAAAATCAAGAAGAGATTGATCGAAAGATGCTCGAGCTTGATGGAACTAAAAATAAAGAAAATCTTGGGGCGAATGCGATTCTATCTGTTTCATTGGCGGTTGCTCGAGCAGTTTCAAATTATCAGAAAAAACCTCTTTGGAAATATTTACGAGAAACTTTTGAATTGAAGGATGGAGAAAATTTTCCAAATCCGATGTTCAATATGATTAATGGAGGAGAGCATGCTGACAGTGGGTTGGATATTCAAGAGTATATCGTAGTTCCATCTGGGGTAAAAACTATTCAAGAAAAAGTTAGAGCAGGCTCTGAAATTTATCAAAATTTAAAGAAGATTTTAATTGAAAATAATTATCGAGTGGCTGTTGGTGATGAGGGAGGATTTGCTCCAAAGCTTGAAAGTAATCAACAAGGACTTCAATTAATTAATCAAGCAGTAGAAAAAGCTGGATATAAACTTGGGGAAGAGATTAATACGGGGATAGATGCAGCTGCTAATGGTTTTCAGAGCCAAGAAGATGGAAAATATAACTTAAAATTAGATGGAGCTTCGCTTGATAGTAGTCAAGTCTCTGCAATGTATCGAGAATGGATTGAAAAATATCACATGGAACTTCTTGAGGATCCAATGAGCGAATTTGATTGGGAAGGATGGATTGAGTTTAATAAAGAATTTGGTGAAAAAATTGCGGTTATTGGAGACGATCTACTAGTAACAAATAAAGAAATTGTTGAAGAAGCGGTTGAAAGAAAAGCTTGTAATGCAGTTTTGATTAAGGTAAATCAGATTGGATCATTGACCGAGACAATTGAATGTATTAAATTCTCACAAGAAAATAATATGAAAATTGCCGTGTCTCATAGAAGTGGTGAAACAACCGATGATTTTATTGCTGATCTTGCGTTTGCAGTTCAAAGTGAATATGTAAAATTTGGAGCACCTGCAAGAGGAGAACGAGTGGCGAAATATAACAGGCTTATTGAGATAGCAGAAGAACTGAAGTAGTTCTCAATTTAATAACTTTTTATTATGAAAATACCAAAATATATTCAAGAAGTAATTAATAAGCAAGAATTGCATATTTTAGCAACTTCAACAAAAGAAGGAATTCCTAATATTATTTATTTAAAATTTCTTAAGGTGTATAATGATAATCAAATTTTAGTTGCAAATAATAAATTTTTTAAAACTGAAAAAAACTTAATTGAAAATCCTAAAATTTCTTTTGTTGTGTTGGATACGGAAAATAAAAAATCATATCAAATTAAAGGAACTGCTGAATTTCACAAAGATGATTTAATTTTTGAAAATACTGTTAAATGGGTTGAAGATAAAAGATCAAGTTCAAAAACATATCCAAAATCAGGGATAATTATTGATGTTGAAGAGATTTATTGTGGAGCAGAAAAAGTTTCTGAAGAGTAATTGTGAAAAAGAATTACGTAATTAAATAAGGATTTTTTGTAATAACCCCTCTGTGTCTTCTCTTGCAACAAAGGGAGAAAATAAGAAAAAAATGAATAAAAAACAAAAAACAATTGTGTTGGTCATTTTGGATGGTTGGGGTGTTGGTGATAAAGATCCTCGGACGAATGCGATTGAGGCAGCTAAGACACCTTTTTATGATCATCTGTTGAGATCATATCCAAATACGATCCTGAAAGCTTCAGGGATTGATGTTGGTTTGGAAAAAAATCAAATGAGCGGTTCTGAAACGGGACATTTAAACATTGGTGCCGGAAGAATTGTGAAACAAGATGTGAGAATTATTCTTGAAGAGATCAATGATGGAAAATTTTTTAATAATCCGGTTTTTTTAAGTACTATTAATCATATTAAAAAAACAGGAGGGGCAATTCATTTAATGGGGTTGATGGGGAATTCTGATAGTCCACATAGTCATCCGGATATTTTTCTTGCGCTTTTATTGTTTTTAAAAAAACATGATGTTAAAAAAGTATTTTTTCATCTTTTTACAGACGGAAGAGATTCTTTTCCGAAAAGTGCTTTAGAGCATTGGGAGAAGTGGAAGAAAATGATTTCTAATGCTGGAATTGGAAAACTCGCAACGGTTTCTGGAAGATTTTATGCGATGGATCGAACAAAAAATTGGGAACGTTTGATTCGAGCATATGATACAATGACAAAAGGAGTTGGTATGAAAGCAGAGAGCATGGAAGAAGCGGTTGAGAAAAGCTATAAGATTGGAAATACTGATGAATTTCTTGAGCCGACGGTGATTACTGAAAAAGGGAAGCCAGTGGCAAAGATTAAAGAAGGAGATGGAATTTTCTTTTTTAATTTTCGATCTGATCGTGCCAGAGAGCTTTCTAAATTTTTTGTTGGGACAAAAATTAAAGAAGAGATTGATCTTAAAATGAAAAAATATAAAAAACTTTCTTTTGTTGCAATGACTGAGTTCGGACCAGATTTGAATTTAAAAACTGCTTATCCTTCAAGCCCGATTATTAATACTATGCCGAGTCTTATGCAAGACTACAAACAACTTTATATTTCAGGTTCTGAGAAATATGCTCATGTAACATATTTTATTAATGGGGGTTATCCTAATCCAGTTGATGGGGAAGAGCGAATTGTCGTTTCATCTCCATCTGTTCGATCCTATGCAGAAAAACCAGAAATGTCTTCAGAAGAGATAACAGGGCTAATTGAACAGTATCTGGAAAATGATATTTATAATTATATTGTTGTTAATTTTCCTAATGCAGACATGGTTGGACATACAGGAAGTTATCATGCGACAATTAGGGCTGTTGAATGTCTTGATGAAAAATTAAAGAGAATTTATTCAAAAGTTGTGAGTAAAGGTGGTACTTTAGTTGTTACTGCTGATCATGGCAATGCTGATATTATTGTTGATCCAGAAACCAGTCGTCCGTTCAGCTTTCACACAAAAAATCCAGTGCCTTTTATTATCGCTACTGAGGAAAAAGAATTTCATAACTTAAAACTTCAAAAAAACGGAAAATTAGCCAATATTTTACCAACAATTCTTGAAATAGCAGGAGTTGATGCTCCAAAGGGACTAGAAAAAAGCTTGATTATGAGATAGTCTATTTTTCATTGTTTTTGTGCTTTAAAACACCCTATTTATGGGTGTTTTTCAAATGTTTGCGAACTTATGAAATTGCTTTTTGGCAATTAAAAACAGTCTGATTGGGTTCAAAACGAGACTGTTTTGGTATTTGTGGTATAATAATCATATAAAATATAAAACGTTAATGTTAAAATTATGCCAAATTTTGAAAAGTTATCTATTAATGATGTTTTTAAAAATCGTAAAGAATTTATTTCTGAAATCGGAAACCAGTTAAAAAAAGAATCAAGTGTTGAAGTGAAAATAAATGAGGAAAAAATTAAAATTGATTATCGGGTTATTTCAGTTGAGTCTTTAGAAAACAAAGAAGGGGATGTTGTTTTATTGTTGCCAGGATTTGGTTCTGGTTGGGAAGGGATTTCAGAGCTTGGATTTTCTTTGGCATGTGAGGGTCGAAAAGTTATTATCCCTTCATTGCCTGGCTATGGGAATTCAGACAATCCTTCTAAAACTTACACTGAAACTAATGACTTTGAAAATGAAGCAGAAGTTCTTTATCAGATTATAAATCAAATAGAATCGGATCAAAATAAAAAAGTTCACTTATTAGGTCATTCTATGGGAAGTGAAATTATAGCAACTTTTGCTCGTAAATATCCTGAAAAAGTTTCTAGTTTAGTTTTATTGAATCCAGCAGGAGTTGAAGATAAAGAAAATAAATATTTGCTTGGTAAAAGATTTATAGGATCAGGAATAAAAACATCAGCTGAATTTAGTGTCAGGTCTGCTTTTTCGGGAGAAAAAGATTATGAAAAAGAATTAGGAAATTATATTCCAGAGACAAAAAGTCCCTTTGCTAAAGACAGAATTCCACAAAGGTTGTCAGAGGCTAACAAATTGTCACAAGGATATTTATTGGAAAATTTAAGAAATATCAATTGTCCCGTTACTTATATTTCAGAGGAGCTCGACACAGTTTATCCTCCAGGTACCAGCGATGATGAAAATTCTCAATTAGCAAGAGTTATTGAAAGCGTTAAAGATGAAACTAGGATTGAGAGAAGTGTTATGAAAGGATTGAGACATAATACCACAATTGCCCCAGATGAGATAACAGCGGCAAATATTGAGTATTATTTAGAGAGAGCAGAAGAGCATTAGACAATGCAGATTTTGGTGCAAAGTAAAAACGGATTTAACTATTTGGATAAATCCGTTTTTATTGTTATAAGAGATGTGCTAGAGAAGGGGGTCTTTTAGCTTTTATGCTTTATAATTTTGAAGTATTCATTCCTATCAATTTCTAAAACTTTATAACCTGCACCGATTCCCATCATTCCCCAAGAAGCTGGTACAAGGACGGTTTTGAAATTTTGACAAAGATCTCGATAGACCGGAGATAACATTGTCAATTTCCGGGCAAACTCTGCATGGAGATGACCGTGAATAATGGCCGTGATTTTTTTCTTGTGTTTGTCGAGAACTTTCCGAATTTCACTTTCAGGAGTAAGTGCGGTTGGATCGTGCAGTAATACAAAATTTAAGTTCGTAATACTTCTCTCGAGACAGCTATCTAAATACCACACTTGATTTTTTTTGAGTATTTGAAGATAGTTCGAATCATTCTCATCCACATTTTTGATTAAATTTGTTGAAATATGAAAAAATTTTGCAGGACCCATTTCGAAGTCATAAAAAGGTGACCCCAACAGTTTTCCGGCATTTTCAGCGCTTAAATCCGACATACCTCCTTGTTCAGTACCAATTTTAACACCAGTTTTTTTGCTAACTTCAAATCGATAACCGGCATCGTGATCGCCCCAAACCAAAATCTTATGACAAGAGATCATTTGATCTAAGATTCTTTTGAAAGAGTTGAACTGGCCAATTGATTTATCAGTGATCATCCCGCTTTCATTTGCTCCTGGGGTATAATCGCCAAGACCAATTGCTAAATCGTAGGTTTCTCGCTTAGCCTTGTTGAGCATTTTAATAAATGCGCCTTGAGTCATTTTGTCCCAGAACTGCAGAAATTTTTTAGCTAAAAAATTTGGTAAAATCGAGCAGACTGGAGGAAACCATTTTTCTTCCTCAATTAAACTATTTGTCGAATAATGAGGATCTGAAAAAAGTAGTATTTTAATGTCATGTGACATAACGCCCCCTTTTTTTTGAGTTGTTGTAAAAAATGTCAAAGTTCAGAGAAGAAGAATAATACCATATTTAGTGTTAAAAGTCAACAAAACAGCCTTGACTTTTGGGGCTGTTTTTGTAATAATTTATCTTCTGGAGTTTGTTTGTTGGTATTATGAAGGCGCTGTGCCGCTTGTAGCTTGGAGTAAGGAATTTTCCCTCCTAACCTTACCTGAGTACTATAAGTGGCATAGCGCTTTTATTGTACTCATCTTTTGTTTTGTCAAAACCATTTTCGATATAAAATAAAACTGCGTCAGATATTTTTTCTGACAATCGTGGGAGTTCTTTTTTTTCTGAGTCTATAAATCCCAATTCTTCTTTGTTAAAATTTTCTAGAACAAATTTTTCGGAAGGAATGTTTTGTTCTGTGTAAATCTCATTGGCAATCCCAATACGAAGGCGAGTGAACTCTTGAGTACCGAGGTATTCGATGATTGATTTAATTCCATTGTGACCGGCTGGTCCAGAATCTTTTGAAAAACGTATTGATCCGAATGGAAGATCGAGGTCATCATGAATAACAAGAATGTCTTCTTTGGGAATGTCGAAATAGTTCATGACTTTTGAGATTGCTCGACCGGAATTATTCATGAATGTGGTTGGTTTCGCAAGGATCACTTTTGTATCGGCAATTACTAATTCACAGATTTCTGCTTCAAGCTTTGTGTCGGTTTTCCAATTGTCTTGATTTGCTAATGTATCTAAAAATAAGAAGCCGACGTTATGTCGATTGTTTGTGTATTTTTCACCTGGATTTCCGAGGCCGAATATTGCTATTTTTTTCATGATTGTAGAATAAATTTTTTAATTATCAATAGATATGTTTAGTTTGCTGTTAAAGATTCTCTTATAATGGATTCCCGCCTGCGCGGGGATGACAAAAAAGAAAGTTTTTTATGAGTTAGGAGATTTTGAATAATGTATTTTCGAGTGTCAGGTCATTCTGATGGGATTTTGGGAGAAAATATGTTATTCAAAATCTTCCCTAGAGTGGTAAGTATCTTTAGTAAGTGCAGGTCCTTGTCTATTAATTGGAACTATATCCTACTCTTCATTAAACAATAAATTTCCATCTTTATCAATAATGCTTTGTTCTTCGAGGTCATTTTTTACGCTGTTTGAGTCAAGGACTTGAGATTCAAAGTACTCAATGCTTTTTGAATTAAGACAAATAATTAATTCTTGATCGATACTTTCATTTAAGGTGTCTCTAACTTCCGCGTCTAATTTTGTGGCGAGGTCGTTTATAGTAAAAAGCTTTAGCTCTTTAATCCCCTTGGGTTGATTGTTAATAATTTCGGTTTTGTTGTTGCAGATTTCTTCGAATTGGGAATTGATTCCAACTTTAAATGAGTTGTATCCAAAATCTCTTAAAAGACTTTGAACTTTTCTAGAGAAGTTTTTCTGAGACATTAAGATTAAAATATTGGCATTTTCTTTTTCAATTTCTTGTTTTTGTTTTTCAAGATAATCAACTTCAAAAATATTTTTTGCTAATTCTTGCACTTCTTTGTAGTTACTTATTCGTGGGATTAAAATGAATGCACGAACTCCACCAAGTTCAACATGGGAAACTGCAAGTAGTGAATCTTCACTCCAAGCGTCTAGAACCTTATTGGTAGTTTGATAAATGTTTATATTTTTGGATAAACTCAGAAATGAAGCGATTTCATCGAACTGAATATCGGTTTTGAGATTTTCACCGAGAGCATTCATAAGACCACTAATTTTTATCGGGTTTAGAATTGTTTTTATTGAAAAAGATTTTCTTTTAGTGGCAGCGATAATAGATTGTTGTCTGTCTGCTCTGGCGAAATCTCCTCCTTTAGTGTGTCTGACTCTGGCATATTTGAGAGCGGTTTCTCCATCGAAATAATGAGATCCTTTTTTAATCTCAAAAGTTTGATAGGAAAAATTTGGTCCGGGATATTTTGAGTCATAGATGTCTTCTGGTACGTCAAGATTAATTCCATCTATTTCATTAATGATATTTTTAAATCCCTCGAAGTTTAATGAGAGATAGTAATCAATCGGTTGTCCTGTAATTTTCTGAATAACCCTTTTCATACTTTTTACAGCCATTGCAGAGTCATTATTACTTTTTCTCATTTCATAGGAGTAGACAGCATTTATTTTGGTATGAATGTTGGTTTCTGGGATTTTTACATAGAGATCTCTTGGGATTGAAAGAAGCGCAGTTTCGTAGGTCTTTAGATTAATGGAGGCAATCATAATGGTGTCGGTGAGATATTTTCCGCTGTGTCCTTCGCCACCCATTCCAAGAAGTAAGATGTTAATGCGATTTCTTTCCTCGCCTTTTAATTGTTCATGATGTGACGTGATGATGTTTTTGGCAGTAGAAAGGATCGTCGAATTTTCAGTTTTATTTTCAGGATTTGTTATTTGAATGATATTATTTTCAAGTTTGTAGAGTTTGTATATGTAATATCCAGAAACTGAAAAAACAGCCAAGAAAAATAGGAGGATTAATCGATAGATGAATCCTTGGTAGCTTATTTTTGTTTTTTTCTTTGATTTTAAGTTTAGCATTTTTATTTTATATACCAATTTTGCTTAAAGTTTTTAACTTATGAAACTAAGCTACTGTGTTTATAGTATCACAATTTTAAATATATTGCTTGAAAATTGAAAAAATGTTATTCTTTAGTTGTGTAAGTTGTAAATAAAAATAAAAAAATGGATTTAAGAAAGTTGCATAGCAAGTTGTATCGTAAAAATGATGATATAGAAGAGAGAGCTTTATCCAAGGACAGATTTGACCCTGAGGATCAAAGTTCTTCAGATTCTTTTGTGAAGTCTGATGGACTAGACTTTAAGGATACAATTGAATTAGATCAAAGAAATTTTTCTAAAAGGAATAAAATGATCGGAACAGTTTTGATTTCAATCGCTACTTTTATTGTATTGATTGTCATAGCTTTTTTTATTGTTAAGTATATACAAGGAGCTTATTCTGAAGAGAGAGTTTTTTTGAAAATTGAGGGAGTTGAGTCTGTAGATAGTGGAGATGTTCTTGAATATAAGATATCTGTTTTTAATAATAACAGATCTGTATTAAATAATGTCTCATTGGATTTAATGTATTCCAGTGAGATTGAACCAAAAGATTTTGACAATTGGGAGGAGAATGGATTAAATAGAAAAAAAATTATCATAGGAACAATAGGCTCTCAGGAAACAAAAGAATACACAATTCCTTTTGCAGTATTTGGTGCAAAAGATGTACGTGTTTACTTGGACGTTTCAATGGAATATCAACCTGAAAATATTAATAGTTCTTTCAAAAAGAATGTGCAGGGAAGCTCAATTATTAATTCATCTCCTTTACAAGTTGAAATATTTTCAACTAAGGATGTTGCGAATGGAGAGAGGATGAAAATAAATCTTGTTGTTAATAATAAAAGTGAAGAGCTTTTTGAAAATGTTGAATTGAGTATTAATTATCCAGAACAGTTTAATTATCAAGAATCAACCATAGCTCCTACGGAGGAAAATAACAAATGGGTTATAGGTAGTATTATTCCTGCTGGGCAAACAAGCATTATTATCTCTGGAACACTTAATGGTGACATTGATTCATCAGCACTTTTTTCCGTAATAATAGGTCGATATGATCAGGTTGATAAGAAATTAGTGAAATATTCTGAGTCAAGTGATGTTTCTAATATTATTTCAAATAGAATGGAAGTGACTCAAGTTGTAAGAGTTTCGGGTAAAGATTATTTAGAGGGAGATTCTATCAGATCTGGGCAAGTCGTTAGTTACGACATTCGTTTTAAAAATACTTCAGAAGATTTATTGAGGGACTTAATTTTAAAGGAAAAAGTTTTAAGTCGAGTGATTGATGAAGATAGTATTAATGCTAAAGGAGGATATTATGATAATGAAAAAAGGGAAATTATCTGGAAGGTTTCAAGCGTTCCAGCGCTAAAACTTTTGGACCCAGATGAGGAAGGAACTGTTTCTTTTTCTGTTCAATTAAAGAATGAATTTCCAGTAGATTCAGAGAATGATAGAAATTTTACTCTCGAAACTCAAAGCTCAATTGAAAGTCTTGATGTAAATTCGCCAATTAGTGAAAATAAAGAAATATATTCCGAGAAATTGGTTTTGAAAGTTGATTCAAGATTTATTTATAGTTTAACTGGAAGTTATGATGACACAGAACTTCCGAATGAAGGGCCTATCCCAATTGAATTAAATCAGAAAACAACTTTTACTCCAAGACTTAGTGTTCGGAATACCTCAAATGACATGGAGGATGTTGTTTTTACCGCCTCATTCCCTTCTGGAATTACTTGGGAAGGAGATTATTCTCCAACGGATGCTGATATTCAATTTAATGAAAGAACAAATGAATTAGTTTGGAACATTGGAATTGTAAAGGCGGGAACAGGTTTTTTTCTTCCAATCGAGAATATTGCTTTTCGAATTGGGATTACTCCTTCAGAAGCTCAGCTTCAAAGAGGGGGATCTGCATTATTGCTTATAGACAATCTTAATATTAAAGCTAAGGATTCTTTTACAGGAAAAATTATCGAAGAGTCTTTTGCGGATTTTAAGCTTTATAATATCAGTGATTATTGATATTTTTCTAGATAGGTGATAAAATTGGTTAAATTTAAGGACTATTCCCGCTTAAGGCGGGAATATGTTTTACAAGAATGTAAGGCGTTATTTTTTATGCTTTAGTGAAAGAACTTAGTTTTTGAAACATAGGCAATATATTTTCTCGAAAAATTCCATCAGAATGTCATGCTCTCGAAAGTACATTGCCCATGTTTCAATTGTGGATGTTATGAAGTGTTGATTTAAATGTGGATATTGTAAAATTTTATTTATGTATAAACTTATTGAGAAAAAAGGAGAAAGGCGGATTGGAGAGATTGAAATTGCTGGCAAAAAAGCCAATACGCCCTTTTTTATGCCAATTGCCACTAGAGGTGCAGTTAAGGGAATCGAAGCCTCTATGATCAAGGAAATGGGGTTTGAGGTGGTTTTAGGAAACACTTATCATCTTTGGCTTCGTCCTACGGAAAAACTAATTAAAGAAGCAGGTGGATTGCATCAATTTATGAATTGGGAGAATTTAATTTTGACGGATAGTGGAGGATTTCAAGTTTTTTCTCTTGGAACTCGAGCTAAAGAGCGATTTGGAAAGTCTTCTGTTAAACTTTTAGAGGAAGGAGTTAGTTTTCAAGATCCAGTTGATGGACAAAGCTATTTCATGAGCCCGGAGAAGTCAATTCAGATTCAACTTGATTTGGGTTCGAATATGATTATGTGTCTCGACGAATGTCCTCCTTATCCATGCACCTATGAACAAGCAAAAGATTCATTGGAATTGACAACGAGATGGGCAATGCGATGCAAGAAATATTTTACAGAGAAAACAAAGGATTTAGCAGAAAATAAAAGACCGTTTTTATTTTCGATTGTGCAAGGGTCAAATTATGAAGATTTAAGAAAAAAATCAGCTAAGGATTTAACGGAAATTGGATTTGATGGCTATGCAATTGGAGGAGTGGCGGTTGGTGAGCCAAGAGAAAATTTATATGAAATATTGGATTGGGTTTTACCTTTGTTGCCAGAAGACAAATTAAGATATTTAATGGGGCTTGGAAATCCAGAAGAAATCGTGGCAGCTGTTGAGAAGGGGATTGATATGTTTGATTGTGTTATCCCGACGAGAGAAGGAAGACATGGCAAGCTTTTTATTTGGGATAAATCACAAAAAGAGTTGGACTCAAAGGGAACTTTTTATGAAGCGATTAATATTAATAATGGGAAGTTTAAAGAAGATTTTTCTCCGGTTGATGAAAGTTGTGATTGCGAACTGTGTCAGAAATATACAAGAGCATATGTTCGACATCTTTTTAATGTCGGAGATCCACTAGCTGGCAGATTGGCATCCTTGCATAATTTAAGGTTTTATAAGGAGTTAATGAGCAAATTAGGGAAGTAGCCTTGCATTTTTCTGGGAAAATGTTAATATGTTTTTGTCGTTACAGTTAATCTTAAATTTTTGAAAGGAGGAAATTCTTTATTAAAAATTTGAAAACCTACAAACGGTAACACAATACAAAAACCTCAAATAGAGGTCTTCGGAGCGCAGTTGGCAATGAATAATGTCAACTTCTTCTATGAAGAAAACCCAAAAGAAGCCCCAGCTTATACTAAGATGGGGCTTAAATTTTTTTTCACTTTCTTTAATGAATTGTTTTAGTATGTATTATAGATTTTGTCAATGTTGGAAACCTGCATTCTACTCCCAAAGTTAATTTTAATTTAAAAGACACCTCAATTAGGTATAATTGATTAGTCTAACAAACTAACAATTAAATTAAAAAGAGATGTCTTGTAAGCATATTACACCAGAACAAA
>Ga0307992_1000123_pt1 | contig 49741 bp, 36 predicted proteins | sample EllFjometagen133_FD_203162 | JGI IMG/M metagenome (GOLD analysis project Ga0307992, IMG submission 203162) | Marine microbial communities from Ellis Fjord, Antarctic Ocean - #133 | ecosystem: Environmental > Aquatic > Marine > Unclassified | place: Southern Ocean | collected 2014-10-08
TAGAATGATAGAATGATAGAATGATAGAATGATAGAATGATAGAATGATAGAATGATAGAATGATAGAATGATAGAATGATAGAATGATAGAATGATAGAATGATAGAATGATAGAATGATAAAATGATAGAATAAAAGAAAAATTTACTCATTTAAGCATTTAATCATTTATGCATATTTAATCATTACAAATACTAACAAGTAAAATACAGGACTTTAATATTGATTTATACTCATGAAAAAATCAGCTTTTATCTTACTTCTGCCTTTACTGGTTTTTTCCTGTAAACCTGAGGAAAAAGAAAGTGATTATTTATTTTCGTTGTTGCCCCCTTCCACCACCCATGTTAATTTTATTAACAAACTGACAGAAACCGAGCAATTTAATATTATTGAATATCTCTACTTCAATAACGGTGCAGGTGTTGCTGCCGGAGACATCAATAACGATGGTCTGACAGACTTGTATTTCACTTCTAATCAAAAACCCAATAAATTATACTTAAACAAGGGAAATCTTGAATTTAAAGACATCACAAACAGGGCCGGGGTGGCAGGGAAGGGTGACTGGAAAACCGGTGTTACAATGGCGGATGTAAATGGAGATGGCTTTTTGGATATTTATGTTTGTCAGGTTGGGAATTACAAGGGTCTTCAGGGGAGGAACCAACTATTCATTAATCAGGGTGATCAAACATTTAAAGATGAGGCTAATGCCTATGGACTTGATTTTCAGGGATTTTCCACACAGGCAGCTTTTTTCGACTATGATATGGATGGGGATCTTGATATGTACCTGTTAAACCATTCGGTACACACTTCCCGTAGTTATGGTGGTGCGGCTTTGCGCTTTGGTAATGATGCACGTGCCGGTGACAGGTTGTACAGAAATGATAAGAAAGAAGGAGGACGTGTTTTTCTTGATATTACCCGCCGGGCAGGTATATACAGCAGTCAGATTGGTTATGGTTTAGGTGTAAATATCTGTGACATCAATAACGATGGTTTTCCCGATATTTATATATCGAATGATTTCCACGAAAATGATTATTTATATATCAACAACAGGAATGGTGCTTTTTCAGAGCGATTGACGGAAATGTTAGCACATACAAGTCGCTCCTCAATGGGTAACGATGTTGGAGATTTCAACAATGATGGCCTTTTGGACGTGATGGTTTTGGATATGCTGCCGGATGAGGAAAATATTTTGAAACAATCGGGAGGTGAAGATGATAAAGAGCTCTTTGAAATGAAGCTAAATTATGGTTATTATCACCAGTATGTGAGAAATACGCTCCAACTAAATTTGGGTGGGGGTATGTTTAGTGAAATTGGACGATTGGCAGGGATTTACGCCACTGACTGGAGTTGGTCACCTTTGTTTTGTGATGTTGATAATGACGGATGGAAAGATATTTTTATTACAAATGGAATATACCGCAGGGCTAATGATCTGGATTATATCAAATTTTTAACCGGAGGAAACAGATATTTACCAAATAAAGATAATAGTGATGTTCCGAATAAGGTATTGTACGAGAAGATGCCACTGTATCCAAATGTCAATTATATCTTTAAGAACAACGGTGATCTCACATTTTCGAATAAAGCTAAAGCATGGGGCTTTAATAAACGGTCTTATTCCAATGGCTCCACTTATGCTGATCTCGATAATGATGGCGATCTGGATCTTATTGTCAACAATATTAATGATCCGGCATTTATCTACAGGAATAATGCCATAACTCTATTAAACAATCATTATTTATCCGTTGTATTAAAAGGAAAAGGGTTGAACACACGTGCAGTAGGAACCCGTGTTACTTTATTTTGTGAAAATCAAAAAATAGTCGCTGAGCAATTTGTTACAAGGGGATTTATGTCCGCCACCTCAGATGTGTTACATTTTGGATTGGGACCAGTAAATGAGATTGATTCGCTTGTTGTGCGTTGGCCGGACAGGTCGGAACAAATGATCAGTGATGTGCCGGTCGATCAGATATTAACATTAGAAATGAAAAAGGTTGAGAAACCTGTATCAACAAAAAAGCAGAAAATTGATGATAAAAAATTGTTTTCCAGGCTCCGGATCCCGGGGGTTGAGTACAGGCACAAAGAAGATGCTTATACTGATTTAAGCCGTGAGCGCCTGATACCTCATAATTTATCGGCAGAGGGACCGGCTCTGGCTGTTGGTGATGTAAATAGTGACGGATTGGAAGATCTGTTTGTGGGTGGAGCAAAAGGGCAGGCAGCCATGTTGTTTACACAACAAAAAAACGGAACTTTCAGTCCAATGCATGTGCCTCTGTTTATAAAGGACCGCTTCACTGAAGATGTAGATGCAGCCTTATTTGATGCTGACGGAGATGGTGATTTAGATTTGTATATTGTACGGGGAGGTAATGAGGTACCTGTTAAAGATCCGTTGCTGGCTGACAGGCTGCTTATAAACGACGGAAAAGGAGGATTTAATAAGTGTCCAAAAGGATCATTGCCTTATATGGCTAATAACGGATCGTGTGTGCGTCCAGCTGACTTTGATAGCGATGGTGACCCGGACTTGTTTGTGGGTTCGAGATCTGTACCGGGTATCTATGGATTGTCGCCCAATCAGTTTCTTCTTGAAAACGATGGAAATGGCAGATTTAAGGATGTAACAGATATTCGAGCGAAAGGGTTCAAAAAGGCAGGCATGGTGACTGACGCAAGATGGATGGATTATGATCAGGATGGTAAGCCGGATCTGGTGTTAGTGGGTGAATGGATGAAAGTATGTATGTTCAGAAATGATGAAGGGTGTTTTACTGACATAACCGGTTCAACAGGTCTGGATGAAACATCAGGATGGTGGAATTGTTTACAGGTTGCTGATGTTGACGACGATGGAGATTTGGATTTAATTGGCGGGAATTTAGGGCTTAATTCATTACTGAAAGCTTCAAAACAAGAACCTGTTGAAATGTATGTGAATGATTTTGATAATAACGGTTCGCTTGACCAGGTAATCTGTTCCTATTCTAACGGGAATAGCTATCCCATAGCTTCTTTGGATGAGCTGGCAAGTCAGATGACTGGCTTAAAAAAGAAGTATCCAAATTATTCTGATTTTGGAGGAAAAACTGTAAAGGATATATTTGGAAAGGAAAAATTGGATCAATCATTCATTAAAAGAGCAGTGCTCTTTGAAAGTTGTCTGTTCCTGAATAATGGAGATGGAACATTTGAAATAAATAAACTTCCCAAAACAACCCAGTTTTCGCCTGTTCGCGATATTGTTGTTCATGATTTTGACCTTGATGGGAAAAATGACCTTGTTCTGGTCGGTAACAATTATTCAGTCAGACCTTCTATCGGTCGTTATGATGCCAGTTATGGCTGGTGTTTATTAGGTGGCACCGGTCATGAATTTAGTGTTTTGATGCCGGTGGAAAGTGGTCTCAGGATAAACGGAGATGCAAGGAAGATACGCTCAATTAAGATACTGGGAAAACATTTTTTAGTAGCTGCAGTAAATAACGGATATCTGCAAATATTCCAATATTAAAGTGAAATCAAATTTGAATTTTTACCATAGGGTTATGGCCTGCCCAAAATACAAACCAGTATATTGATTAATTCACGTGAGTTCTCCACCGTAAAATTCTCCTGAACATATGAATTGTTAGTATGAATCCTCATGGTTTTTATCTCTTTTTTTCGTATCTGTTCCAGATACTTCTCTCTCCCATATTTTCCTCCCAATAAAACATATACATCATTCTCACAATTGTTCTTACTATCAGCGAAAAAATTTGATTTTGTGTCGTCTCTGAACAGTATTTCAATCATTGGATTATCGCCAATGCATCCACCCCCAATTACTTTAAAATAGAAACCTGTATATTCTTCGCTAAATATTTTCTTTATTGATATCCTGAATCCTTTTTCCCCGTTTTTCGAAACATACACATTTCCTGACGATGATATATATTTCCCTCCGGCTGTTGTATCTTCTGCTATTGAAGTTAACTGCATACAATCAATTGAATGAATCCGGTTTGTTTTCATATATTTCCATGTACCATCTTCAAACAATAATACTTTTTTATCATTTGTGGTTGTTGCTTCAATTTGTCCATTTAACTGAACAAACATAATAGATAAACAAAAGGTTAAAACAAATTTTATCATAACCACAGGATAGTATTAATTAAATATCAATATTTAGAGTTCGTCTATAAACTTAAAAAATGAATAATGAACAAGGAACACCGATTAACGATTTGTGAAGTAACTGAAAATCTAAAATCTAAAATCAGCGTTTCCCCGACTCTTTGTTTTCGGGGCAGGCTTTGTTCGATATTCAATTTAACTAAAACTTTCTGATTTTATAGACAAATACTATACTAGTCTTAAAAAATCATCGAAATATGAACATTGGTGTCTTTATCTGTTTCATCATTCGTTTCAGGTTGTTAGGATTAAGCAGCCTGTATATCATGCTTCTTTTTGGAGCAGTAAATGATACTAACTTTATGTCATTCTGTTCAACAAACGATTGTATCCCGTTAATAACATCCCTGTTTTTTATTAATAACCAATCAACATCATAATTACTGTAATCCTTTTCAGTTAAATTTTTTAGCTCTTCCATTTTTTGTTCCTTGATGGCTTCCTCATCCTTGCTTTCGACATGTATACAGTAATATTTTACATTAAACGGTGCCAATAGCGCTAATAAAGTTCTGAAAGAAGTATGGTCAGAATCAAGGAAATCTGTTACATATAACACAGAGAGGTTATCAATCCCTTTATAATCTGATTCTTCAGGTACAACCAGGATAGGGAGGTTAACACTTTCTATTATCTTAATTGCTGTCTGTTGGGATTCGGGTTTTGAACTAATTGCTGAACTTCCACTGCCAATAACCAAAACATCAGGCTTATAGGAATTGCATATAGCCGGGATCCTGGCGCTCAGTTTTCCTGCAATAAGAGAAAAATGAAAGTTCGCTTTTGAATATTTTTCGTACTCTGTGATTCCTTTTATCTTTTCAATAAATTTTATCATTTTCTCTCTGCTCTCCTCTTCCGCTATCCTAAGCTCATCACGATAATACTTCTCAAAAGTACCGGTTTGTTTTATCCGCGAAGGTTCTTCAACCGGTTCCTTAAAAACATGGAGAAGTTTAATCTCCGCTTTCATTTTTTCAGCTATTCCAATTGCAGACAAACATGCTTTTACAGAGTTCTCTGAAAAATCAACAGGAACGAGTATTCTTCTATAATTAACACCACTTCTCTCTTCGTTTTTTTCAAAATCAGTACCCAGCTGCACTAACAATTTAACAGCTTCCTCAACATCACTTTCTTTCACTCTAATTTTAATCCCTTTACTTTCCCCTCTTTTTTCGGCAATATCGCTTTCTGTATGTAAAAGAAAAGATTCAATTCCAATTGAGTATAATTGATTCTTCAAGGAATAGGCAACTCTATGACTCTGGTAAGTAACAATATTTACAATATTTCCTTTCATTTTGAAAAAAGATTATGTTCACCATCATCCCACAACGTTGGGTAATCATCATCCAGTTTTTTCAATACGGTAGAAATAATAGCTTCCCGCATAAATTTTGACCTGTTTCCTATTTTGTATCTGGCACAATATGCTTTCAATACATCCAACTCGCGATTATTAAACATGATAGTATGCCTGTTCGTCCTTCTAAGTTTTTTATCTTTAACCTTTCTTCGTATCAAAACAGCCCTGTTTGGAGCAAATATAGATATTTATTACTTTATTTAACTATTCAATACCTGAGCTTTTTCTTCATTCATACTCTACAGGAACACCACAAATAATAACCAGATCATGCTTCCCGGAAATATTTCGGTATTGATGTTTTTCGTCAGGCAAGACAAGCGCAAAATCACCCTTTTCAATTGGTTGTTCTGTTCCTTCTTCATTAACCAGAACTCCTTCTCCCTCAATTATGTAATTCATATGTTCATAATTATGCCGGTGATAAGGGGTATAACCTCCCGGTTCTACAGTAAAAACACGTAATGCATAAACCGGAGCCCCATCCTTGCCGGATAAAGGAACTTGCTTAAAGGCCTTTTCGGCACCATCTCTTTTAACTTTTTGCTTTTCAAGCTGGTGTAAATGAACAATTTTCATTACTTTATTTTTCCTATAAATATAGCCCTTAATGATAATAATCCCTAATTATCACTTTACAAATTGATCAGAAAGAAAAAGATTATCTGAATTTATTATATTCTGTTTCACTTTAAACTTTTTACATTTGTCTTTTATCTTCTGTAAAAATAATGCAGTTTTAAAAAATATTTGACAATGAAAATATTAAAAACAATCTGCCTGATATTAACTGTGTTAATTGCAACCTTAACATCTTTAAATGCACAAATTGACCATGTTGAGCCTCCGTTCTGGTGGGCAGGAATGAAAACCCCTGACCTTCAGATCCTTGTTCATGGCAAGAATATCTCTGAGAACAAAGTGGAATTATCATATGAAGGGGTAATGTTAAAATCTGTATCATCAATTGAAAATCCCAATTACCTGTTTATTGATCTGGAATTGTCTCAAAATATTCTTCCGGGAAAATTTGACGTTAATTTTATTAAGGACAGGGAAATAGTCTATTCGTACACATACGAACTTAAAAAGCGTGAACCGGGATCTGCCGAACGCGAAGGATTTAACAACTCTGATGTTATGTACCTGATCATGCCAGACCGTTTCGCTAATGGAGATCCTTCAAATGATGAAGTTACAGGCATGAAAGAAGGTCTTAACCGTAAGAAACCCTTCGGCAGGCATGGAGGTGATATAAAAGGGATCACTGAGAATCTTGATTATTTAAGTAAAATGGGATTTACCTCTATATGGTTAAACCCTGTCCTGGAAAATGACCAGTCTGAATGGTCGTACCATGGGTATGCTGCTACTGATTTCTACAGGGTGGACAGGCGATTTGGATCAAATGAAAATTACAAGGAACTAGGTAAAGTTGCAAAAGAAAAAGGGATTAAACTGGTAATGGATATGATCTTTAACCATTGCGGCTCAGAACACTGGTGGATGAAGGATATGCCATCATCCGACTGGATCAATTATTATCCTGAATACGTAACTACAAATCATCGTAGAACCGTTAACCAGGATCCCCATGCCTCAGATATTGATGCAAAAATAATGACTGATGGCTGGTTTGTTCCGGCTATGCCCGATCTGAACCAGAGAAATTCGTATTTGGCAACATATCTAATCCAGAACAGTATATGGTGGATCGAATATGTTGGTCTGGCAGGGATCAGGATGGACACATATCCTTATCCTGATAAATATATGATGGCGGAATGGAACAGGAGGGTTTTAAGAGAATATCCCAATTTTAATATTGTTGGTGAGGAATGGAGCATAAATCCAGCAATTGTCTCATATTGGCAAAATGGACAAAAAAACCAGGATGGATATGACGGATACCTGCCATGTCTTATGGATTTCCCGTTAAATAATGCCCTTATACAAGGACTAACCGAAAAAGAAGAATGGGATAAGGGCCTGATTAGGCTGTATAAAACCCTTGCAAACGATTTTCTCTATCCTAATCCTGATAACCTTGTAGTTTTCCCTGATAATCACGATATGAGTCGTTTTTATATGCAGGTTGGAATGGATGTTGATCTTTTTATAACAGGTATTGTATATATTCTCACCACGCGGGGTATCCCGCAGATATTTTACGGTACTGAAATACTAATGACCCATACAGAAAGCAAGAGTCATGGTGATATCAGGAAAGATTTTCCGGGGGGATGGGAAGGTGATGAAAAAAATGCTTTTACCGGTAAAGGACTCTCGAAAAAAGAAATTCGAATTCAAGGCTTCTTTCGAAAATTATTGAACTGGAGAAAAGGAAACCCTGTTATCCATACCGGGAAACTCACACATTTTGTGCCCGAAAATGGTGTTTATGTATACTTCAGGCATAATGAGAATAAGAAAGTGATGGTTGTATTGAACAAAAATTTAATTGACAACACATTATCACTTGAAAGATTCAGTGAAATACTTGGTAACTGCACTAAAGGGAAAGATATACTAAGCGAAAAAGTCTATGATTTAGAAAGCGAGATTGTTTTACCCGCTTCAACTCCTTTAGTATTGGAATTACAGTGAAAACAATCCTGATGGTTTTCGCTTCTATTTTAAAATAGGATTCACCAGTACTTTATAATCCCAGGCATCAAGAAATAACGAGTCATTTAAGGGCAATTGAATTTTTTCCTTTGAAAACAGATCTTCATAATTTCCTTTCAGATTCTCCAATGCCGGCCTAATTTTAGTGGCTTTCTTACTCATATTAATGAACACAACAACTCTATTATCCTCTATTTCGCGTGAAAAAGCAAAAATTCTATTATCCCTGGTGGTTTTTATTCTTTTCATTGCTCCTCCCGAGGCGCCATTCCAAAGAGCCATGTTGTTTTTCTTAAGTTCATTAAGTGATTTATAAAAACCTGTTAATTCACATTCTTTCCATTCAATCGGATCCCTTTCAAAAAACTTGAGGCGTTTATTAAGACATGCTTCCTGCCCGTTATACAGTAAGGGGACTCCCGGGATGGTATATATAAATACTGCAAATGCTTTATGTGCTTCCCCCATCCTTTCTTCAATTGTTCCTGCCCATGAATTTTCATCATGATTTGTAATAAACCTCAATCTGTACACATTATCAGGGTATATTTTCTGCTCTTTCTTGAAGTATTTATCAATACTCATAACCTTATCTTTCCCCTGTGCCACACTATTCATTAGATGGTGCAGCTCCCATGCATAATTCATGTCAAATCCCTTTTCCAGAAAATAGGTTTGTTCTTCGTTTTCTGCAAGCATCAAAACAGGCTTTATCTTTTCAAGAGCCGGTCTGACTCGTTCCCAGAATTCCTTTGGTGTTTTATGTGGATGATCCACCCTGAACCCATCTACACCCAACTCAACCCAGAAGCTCAGTGCTTCAACCATATAGTCGTGTAATCCGGGCTGCGACCAGTCGAACTGTATAACATCAGTCCAGTCAGTACCAATTGGCGGAATAAAATTCCCGGTTGAATCTTTCATATAAAATTCGGGATGGTCAGTAGCCAGAGGGTTGTCCCATGCAGAATGGTTTGGAACCCAGTCAAGCATAATAAAAAACCCCATTTCATGAGCTTTTGAAACCATTGTTTTAAAATCATCCAATGTTCCAAATTCCGGATTTATATCCTTATAATCTTTAACAGAATAATAGCTCCCAAGCTTTTCTTTTCTATTCTTTTCTCCAATAGGATGTACCGGCATAAACCATAATACATCAACACCAAGTTCTTTTAAACGCGGCAGGTGTTTTTCAAAAGCAACAATAGTTCCCTCCTCAGTAAATTGTCTTAGATTTATTTCATACAATACAACATTTTTTGACCAATCAGGATGAACCACTTCACTGATAAAGCTTTCAGGTTCTTCAGTCTTCTGATCCGCAATCTGCTTGCAGCTAAAAAATAACCCAGCTGCAATAAACAGTACAATGATCCCAATGACTAATGTTTTTTCCATTGTTTTATTTTTCTTGAAGTTAGATGTATTTTTTCGGGAAAGTCCCATTATTCCTCTTCTATTCTTCCCAATATTCCATTATTCCCTCTATCCCCTTTATTCCCTCTATCCCCTTTATTCCCTCTATTCCCTCTATTCCCTCTATTCCCTCTATTCCCTCTATTCCCTCTATTCCCTCTATTCCCTAATTCCTGTCCTTTGCATTCAGGTCATCAAAAGCCTCCTTAAGTCTTTTTATAAAACTCTCCTCTCCTTTCCTTAGCCAGGCTCTTGGGTCGTAAAGTTTCTTATTGGGTTTATCTTCACCTTCCGGGTTTCCTATCTGGGTCTGCAGATAATCTTTCTTTTCTTTATAATAATCTTTAACACCATCCCAGAATGCCCATTGCATATCAGTGTCAATATTCATTTTTATCACACCATAATTAATGGCTTCTTTGATCAGGTGTTTTTCAGAACCTGATCCTCCGTGGAACACAAAGCTCACAGGTTTTTCACCTGTGTTAAACTTCTTCATAATATAATCCTGTGAATTCTTCAGGATCACAGGTGTCAGTTCCACATTCCCCGGTTTATAAACTCCATGAACATTACCAAATGCAGCTGCTATAGTAAAATTATCACTCACTTTTTTCAACTCTTCGTAAGCATATGCTACTTCTTCTGGCTGTGTATAAAGCTTTGAGCTACTGATATCTGATTGATCCACACCATCTTCTTCTCCGCCGGTTACCCCAAGTTCAATTTCAAGTGTCATCCCAATTTTGCTCATTCTCTCAAGGTATTTTTTTGAAATGGAGATATTGTCTTCCAGGGTTTCTACAGAGAGATCTAACATATGCGAGCTGTAAAGTGGTTGTCCCTTCTCTTTGTAGAACTTTTCTCCTGCATCAAGCATTCCGTCAATCCATGGAAGTAGTTTTTTTGCAGCATGATCGGTATGCAACACAACCGGTACTCCATACTGTTCTGCCATAATATGAACATGTTGTGCTCCCGAAACTGCACCTATTACTGCAGCTCTTTCATTTTCATTTGAAAGTCCTTTACCTGCAAAAAATATTGCTCCGCCATTGGAAAACTGAATAATTACAGGTGAATTTACTTCGCGTGCTGTTTCCAGTACAGCATTTACCGAGTCCGTCCCTATTACATTAACTGCGGGAATAGCAAAATTATTCTTGTTTGCATATTCAAATAACTCTTTTACTTCATCCCCAAATAGAACACCGGATCTGAATTTTGAATTTTCGTTACTCATTATAAACTCCTTTTTAATTAGTTGATTATATAATTTTTTTAGCTTTTCAAAGATAATACAAAAAGGGGTTAAATGTGTAAATTATTTCTTTAGAATTGTTTTTTCGTCATTCCCCTGAAGCTTATATTCAGAGCCCCCTACAATAACATCAACACTTTCGCGAGACTTGTTTTTAATTAATACATCTTTTTTCGTTACGCCGATTAGCAATGACCTTCCCCTGAATTTTATTCTAAAGGAGTAATTTTCCCATTGTTCAGGAATCATCGGGTTTAAGCAAAGTTTTCCATTAAGGATTCTCATCCCTCCAAATCCTTTAACAATAGCCATCCAGGTACCAGCCATACTTGTTATATGTAATCCTTCAGCAACTTCATTATTGTAATCGTCCAGATCAAACCTCGCAGTACGCAGGTATAACTCATTTGCTTTATCAATATCACCGGTCTTTGCTGCCAGAATGGAATGAATACATGCTGAAAGAGATGATTCATGAACGCAACGTGGCTCATAGTATTCAAAATTCCTTCTTATAGTCTCAATATCATACCGCTCTTCCAAAAAATAAATTCCCTGCAAAACATCTGCCTGCTTAAGAAAACATGAACGTAGTATCCTGTCCCATGACCAGTGTTGGTTCAATGGCCTGATATCCGGATCAAGTTCTTCAGCGACACATATTTCTTTATCCAGATAACCATCCTGTTGAAGGAAAATTTTCTGTTTACTATCGTAAGGTAAATACATATTCTGTATTATCTCTTTCCAATGTTTTGTCTCCTTCTCAGAATCAAAATTCAATTTTTCAATTAATTTTCTGTATTTATCCGGAGCTTTGTTTTTGACATAATTTAATGCTTCAAGAGTATATTCCAGTGTCCAGACTGCAATAGTATTTGTGTACCAGTTATTGTTTACATTATTCTCATATTCATTAGGTCCGGTTACACCAAGTATCACATATTTATTTTTTTCAGTAGAAAAATTGACCCTCTGGCTCCAGAATCTTGATATTCCAATCAATACTTCCAGTCCCCAATCCGTCATATAGGCTTTTTCTCCGGTATGATTTATATAATAATATATAGCATAAGCTATTGCGCCGTTTCTGTGTATTTCCTCAAAAGTTATTTCCCATTCATTATGACATTCTTCTCCATTCATGGTAACCATTGGATATAAAGCTGCCCCATCTTTAAAACCCAGTTTGGCAGCATTTTCAATAGCTTTTTCCAGATGTTTATACCTGTACAACAATAAGTTCCGTGCAACTTCTGCACCTGCAGTATTCAAATAAAACGGTAAGGCATAAGCTTCAGTATCCCAGTAGGTACTTCCCCCGTATTTTTCGCCCGTAAATCCCTTTGGACCTATATTTAATCTCTCATCTGTCCCGGTATAAGTTTGATTAAGCTGAAAAATATTGAACCTGATACCCTGTTGCGCTGCAATATCCCCGCCAATAATAATATCACTTTCCTCCCATTTTTCAATCCATGCTTTGGCATGTTCCTCAAGCAAATTATCAAATCCTTTGTCAATTGCTTTATCCAAAACTTCCACCGTTTTTTCCATTATATTTTCCGTGGCATAATTCTGAGAGGAAAGAGTTGAAGCATATTTATATATTACAATCTTTTCATCCTTTTTTACCTGAATATCTATGCTGTTTGAAACATATTTTTCCCTGTCGTTCACTATTGGTTTTACATCCTGAATTTTCTCATTTTTCTCTACTTTATATTTCATTCCGGTACAAACATGGAAATCCAGTTTTTTTGTTTTCGCCATTACATAACCTTCACCCTTCCCTGAATGCCTGCTAACTTCATCCCAAAACTTTTCATTATAATTCGAGTCCTGGTTTTTAATGTTAGCATCGAGGTATAGTTCAAAATTTATATTGCCGTTGAAATTTTCGGGAGTAACAGAATAACTTATAGCACCGATTTCAGTATCAACAATACTGAGGAATCTCTTCGCTCTGATTCGAATAACTTTACCACTATTCAGTTTTGCCCTGAAGGTTCTCTCGAGGTATCCATCGTGCATATTCAACACCCTTTTAAAATCAAGAACAAAACAATTGGAAAGATCAAGCTCTTCGTCATCTACCCTGACATTAATTCCAATCCAGTTTGTTGAATTAAGTACTTTGGCAAAGTATTCAGGATATCCATTCTTCCACCATCCCACGCGAGTTTTATCCGGATAATATACGCCTGCGATATAATTCCCCTGCAGTGTTTCACCACTATATTTCTCTTCAAAATTTGCTCTTTGCCCCATCTGTCCGTTACCAAGAGAGAATATACTTTCCGATGCCTGATTGTTGTCCGGGTCAAATCCATCTTCAATAATCAGCCATTCATTATGCTTAATAAACGAGTTCATTAGAAAAGTTTTTTTGTTTGTTTTAGAAATATTATTCGTTATTCATTATCCAAATATTAATTACTTGCTCTTTATCTCATCCACATCATTAACAAAAACCACCAATATTGCAGCAATAAACATTGAAACCCCTCCTGCTATGAGCGCATAAATAGTTTCACCACCAAACAGATTTTTAACCATCAACCCAAGGATTGTGGCTGCCATTATCTGAGGAATAACAATGAAGAAATTGAATATTCCCATATAGACACCCATTTTGTTCACCGGTAGCGATCCGGTAAGAATAGCATACGGCATTGCAAGGATGCTTGCCCAGGCAAGACCTATTCCTACCATAGAAATAATAAGAAGGTTTGGGCTGTTAAAGAAGTAAATTGAAATAAGACCTAATCCTCCTGCGAACAGAGAAATCATATGAGTTATTTTCCTGTTTGTCAGTTTTGCCAGTACAGGTAATAAAAATGCCACTAAAGCTGCAAAACCGTTATAAACAGCAAATAATATTCCTACCCAGTCAGCTCCGTCGTTATATAATTCAGATGTTGTATCTGTTGTCCCATAAATATGGCTTGTTACAGCAGAGGTTGAATATATCCACATAGAAAACAGTGCAAACCAGGAGAAGAACTGAACAAAAGCCAGTTGTTTCATGGTTTTAGGCATTTTAAAAAGATCAGTAATCACCTCTACCAGCCCGCTCTTATATTTCCCCTTTGAAGCAAAAATCCCGGTTATAACCTGAATCACTCCAAATACCGCAAAACCTATAGACAAAATATAGAGTTCGGCTTCGAAAGATCTCCAATAAATAATTAGGCTGAATATCAAACCGCCCAGAATCCACAAACCCGCTGGTTTATAAAACTTCCCCGGTGATAATTTCATTTCATCCCTGTATTTCCCTCCTTCTTGCTCATCCTCTGCTTCAGCATCAGAAAATGACCTTAATTCCTCAGGAGAATATTCTTTGGTCCTAAAAACTGTCCACAATACAGCAAGAATGAAAACAACACTACCGGTATAAAAAGCAAATTTTACCGAAGGAGGAATCCCTTTTTCCGCGGTATTGGAAATATTAAGCCAGTTAGTCATAATATACGGTAATGCTGAAGCAATTACTGCACCGGTACCAATAAAAAAACTCTGCATAGCAAAGCCTCTTGTTCTCTGTTCAGAGGAAAGCATATCCCCCACAAAAGCCCTGAACGGTTCCATTGAAATATTAATTGAAGCATCCATTATCCAAAGCATACCTGCTGCCATCCACAAAAATGGAGAGTTAGGCATTATTATTAATGCTATTGATGCAAGAACAGCTCCTATGAGAAAGTATGGACGCCTCCGGCCCAGTCTTCCCCATGTTTTGTCACTCATATGTCCAATAATTGGCTGAATAATCAATCCTGTGACCGGTGCGGCTATCCATAAAATGGGAATGTTTTCAACACTTGCCCCAAGTGTTTCAAAAATCCTGCTGACATTAGCATTCTGCAAGCCAAATCCGAATTGTATACCTAAAAATCCGAAACTCATATTCCAGATCTGCCAGAATTTTAATCTGGGTTTTGTCTTTTTCATTTTATAACTTTTTCTATGACGATTTACCAAAGATTCTCCCTATCAATAATATCAAAAATATTTATAATTTTTCATTTCTCAAGCCTCTTATACTGTTTATTTTCAAGAAGATTGGCGGATTTCTAACACAAATATCATGGAAGGGTTATTTCAAACGTTTTCGGATAGAAAAATAAATTTCCAATAATTTAGGTGTATTCTTCGCGTCTCTGCGTCTCCGCGATTCATTATTCTATCTTCGCTCTCGGCTCTCTCTCTGCTCTTTCTCCTTCACAATTCATCAATCCTGTAACTTTTTAATTCTTTTGCCAACAACCGTGCATTCCCAAAGTATTGATCAAGCAGCTTCCAGAATTTCACACCATGGTTTCGATGCAAGGTATGTACCAATTCATGAATAATAATATAATCCCGTAACTCTTCAGGAAGGCGCATTAAGTTAAGGTTCAGGTTAATATTATTCTTTGATGAACAACTTCCCCATAATGTTTTTGCATTTTTAACAAACACTTTTCTGTAGCTAAATCCATATTTACCAGCCAGCTCTTCTACTCTTTGAGGAAGAAAATTTTTTGCTTCAATTCTCATTGCTTCTGTAATTCCTTTCCGTATTAAATCCTGAATAGACTTATTCTCAATATTTATCCCATCGGGGTATAAAATTTTAAGCGTCCCGTTATATATTTCAATTCCCGTCCGGTTATTTCTACCCGGTACAAATTTTATTTTGTGTTTTAAATATGGAAAAACAGTATCACTATTAATAATTATTTGTTTTTCCTGTGCTCGTTTTATCAGTGTTTCTCTTTGTTTCAGTATCCATGGAGTCTTGCTTCTAACAACTTTTATGGCCTGTGAATAGGATGAATAAACAGGCAACGTTACTTTTACACTGCCTTCGGCATACAACTTAATATTTATATTCTTAACTTTGCACTTTTTTATAAGTAATACGTTACCAATTCCATCAACTAAAACCGTCTTCGATATCATAGAAAATATTTTTTAATTTATTTTATTTGTAAAATGTAATTAATTGCTATTTTCGTTCGTCATAATAATTGTAAAGATATTTAAAACATGGATTTATGAAAAAATTTATTCCTATTATAGTATTGACACTGGCAGGCACTCTGATGATTGCATATAATTCTTCCGGGCAGGAAAACAGGTGGACCCTTGAAGAATGTGTTCTATACGCCATTGAGCATAACATCCAGGTTAAACAGCAAGAGCTTGCTGCTGATATTCAACAAAATGCTTTGATGCAATCAAAATTTAATCTTGCTCCCTCTCTTAATGGAGGTGCCGGACATTCATATTCATTTGGAAGAGCACTTGATGAATCAACTTATAGTTTTACTGATAATGAAACTGTTTTGTCCGACTATTTTTCACTTAACAGTTCAATAACTCTTTTTAGTGGATTTACAAATCGTAAAAGTATTGAGCTAAACAAGTATAATCTGCAGGCAAGCATTCAGGATGTTGAAAAAATAAAGAATGATATTTCTCTTAGTATTGCACTTGCTTACCTTCAGATATTACTAAACAAAGAGCTTTTAGATATTGCTAAAAACCAGCATGATATCACAATGGAACAAATTGACCGGACATCCAAGCTTGTTGTTGCAGGAAGTCTTGCACGCGGGAGTCTTCTGGAAATACAGGCACAGGCAGCTTCAGAAGAATTACAGGTTGTTAATGCCGGTAACTGGCTTGATCTTTCTATATTAAATCTAACTCAATTACTGGAGCTGGACAGTGTAGGGAATTTCGATATTATTGTTCCTGAGTTGCAAATTCCTGAAGAAACCGGGTTGATAGAGCCTGTTATGACTGTTTATAGTGAAGCAATAAAAATTCAACCTCAGATAAAAGGCGCAGAATTCCAGCTCGAAAGTTCAGCATTGAGTCTTGATATTGCCAAAGGAGCACGGAGTCCCCGGTTAAGCTTAAACGGCTCGTACAACACTCGTTATTCTGATATCAGAAAGAAACTTGTCGGAATTGACCCCGTTACTTTTGTGCCAACTTATGCAGAATACCCGTTTATGGATCAGTTGAAGGACAACGTAAATTATGGTCTTTCCCTAAGTCTGTCAGTTCCTATTTTCAACGGATGGCAGGTTAATCAGGCAATTAGTAATGCACGTCTCGGCATAGAACAATCACAGTACAATCTTGAATACCAAAAAAATCTGTTATATAAAGATATTCAGCAAGCATATGCTGATGCTATGGCGTCTCTGAAAAAATTTCATTCCTCACAAAGGGCTTTGGTTTCAGTGAAAGAATCATTCAGATATACTGAACAAAAATTTAATGTAGGCCTTGTAAACACTATTGATTATAAAACATCGAAGAATCAGCTTGCCAGAACCCAATCAGATCTGTTACAGGCTAAATATGAATATATTTTTAAAGTAAAAGTGCTTGATTTTTATCGTGGAAAAGAACTAAGTTTATAATATAATAAAACTAACAAAAATGAAAATGAATAAGACCCTCCGTATTGTCCTTGTTATTACCGTTCTGGTTGTTATTCTGGCTGTTATTGGCAAGAAAGCCGGATGGTTTGGCAAAGCAGAAACATTTGAAGTTGCTGTAGAAAAAGGTGAAAAACGTACTATCATAGAAACCATTACTGCCAATGGCAAAATTCAACCTGAAACTGAAGTAAAGATCACTCCTGATGTTTCAGGTGAGATTGTAGATCTTTTCGTTAAAGAGGGAGAAAATGTTGAAGAAGGCATGCTCTTACTGAAAATCAAACCCGATATATATGTTTCCATGCGTAACAGGGTGCGTGCTTCACTTAACTCAGCCAAAGCCAGGTTGTCCCAGGTTGAAGCTCAATATGTTCAAAGCAAACTTTCTTACAACAGGAACAAAAAACTTTGGGAACAAGAAACTATCTCCGAATCAGATTATGAATCTGCAGAGGCTGGATACAAAATGGCTGAAGCTGATCTTAATGCAGCAAAATACAGTGTAAAAAGCGCTGAGGCATCTCTAAAAGAAGCCGAAGAAAATCTCAGAAAAACCTCTATATATGCACCTATGGCAGGTACAATTTCAACACTTCTTATAGAAAAGGGAGAGCGTGTTGTTGGTACTGAAATGATGAGTGGAACTGAGCTTATGAGGGTAGCTGATCTTAACAGGATGGAGGTAATTGTTGAGGTTAATGAAAATGATATTATCAGAGTACTAACCGGTGATACCGCTATTGTTGAAGTAGATGCGTACATGGACCAGGATTTCAAAGGACTTGTAACAGAGATTGCAAATTCTGCTACAACTACCGGGATGTCAGCCGATCAGGTTACCAGTTTTAATGTTAAAATCCTTCTTTTACACGAATCATACCAAAATCTTTTGGATGAAACTCCTAACCCATTCAGACCAGGAATGTCTGCTACAGTTGATATCCAGACTGAAACCAAATATGACATTTTTACAATTCCTGTTCAGGCAGTTACTACCCGTCTTGATACAATCGGGCAAGAGCAAAATGATCTGGTTGTAGCTGACAAAGATCCTGATGTAGTTGTGTTTAAAGTAATTGATGATTATGTTATGTCACAAATAGTTGAAACAGGAATACAGGATAACAACTATGTTGAAATAACTTCCGGCTTATCTATTGAAGACGACATTGTAATAGCACCATATAATGCTATCTCAAGGAAGCTTGCCGATAGCTCAATAATTGAAATAGTTACTAAAAAGGAATTATTTAAAGAAAAATAAACCTGGTACAGGTACTTTTTATAAATAATCCATGATAATAAACATCGAGACGGCAACTCATATATGCTCGGTTGCCCTTTCTTCGGAACAACAATTGATTGATATCAGGGAAACCGGTCAGGAAAAGTCTCACGCCTCCCTGTTAGCAGTTTTCATAGATGATATTCTGAAAAAAAATAATCTTAAACCAGCCAATCTTGATGCCGTTTCTGTAAGTAAAGGTCCGGGTTCTTATACAGGACTTCGTATAGGTGTTTCAACTGCTAAAGGAATTGCATATGGTGCGGATATCCCCCTTATTTCGGTAAACACACTGCAAGCACTGAGCTTTGGTGCAATATCACATCCAAAAAATCCTTTTACCATTTCTTCAGATAAAGAAAAAGTTTGGTACTGCCCTATGATAGATGCCCGGAGAATGGAAGTTTTTTCCGCATTCTATAACAATAAAAATGAAATTAAACGTCCTGTTTCAGCAAACATTATCGATAAGAATTCATTCTCTGAAATATTATCTGAACGACCCGTTTTGTTTTTCGGTACCGGATCTGAAAAATCCAAATCTGTCCTGAATCATCCCAATGCCTTTTTCTTAGATGGTGTTCTGCCTTCAGCTAGTTTTATGATCCCATTATCGGATAAAGCCTATAAGGAAAAAAACTTTGAGAAATCAGCTTACTTTGAGCCTTTCTACCTGAAGGATTTTATTGCTACAATACCTAAAAAGAGGATATACAGGTAATTAAAAAGTCGGCAGGCAACAGTCGGCAGTCAACAAACTGCATCTCGTAACATTTTTAACATTCAATCATTTTAGTCATTTCTTTAATAAGTATGAATGTTATGAACTGTTAGCTATATTTGCTAAAAGCATTTAGGTACACTTTTTGTTTTGTATTCAAAAAAAGGAGGATGAAGCGACTTTGCATCATATTGATTATACTGGTCTTTGCTCAGACTATATCTTCTTCTGACAAACAACAGCCCGAATCTCCATACATACCCGGCGAAAATCTTACCTATCTGATCCATTACGGCTTTATTAACGGGGGTAAAGCTTTTATAAACATTAACAGCGATCTTATCCTTGACAAAAGGGCATATCATGTTAAAATTCAGGCAAAAACCACGGGTATTGCAGATGCTCTTTATAAGGTCAGGGATACTTATGAAAGTTATATTGATCCCTCTACCGATCTGCCAGTTAAAGCCATTCGCAACATCAGCGAAGGCAGGTACAAAAGATATAATGAGGTCCTGTTCGATCATGAATCCAGGGCCGATTCATCACTGGTTTACAGCCAGACATCCGGTCTTCAGGTAGTCCCCAAAAACATTCACGATATATTATCAGGGTTTTATTACATGAGAAAACATTATATTACCGATGATATAAGTTTAGGAGATACAATTCATATTAAAACCTATTTCACAGATGAATTATTTCCTCTTTATGTTTGTTATAAAGGAACGGAAACTATCAGAACAAAATTTGGTAAAGTTGAATGCTACCGATTCGATCCGGTTACTGAAGTAGGCCGTCTTTTTAAAACTGAAAATGACATGTCAATATGGTTTTCAAAAGATAAAAATTTTATACCTGTCAGGATCAGGTTTGATATATATGTGGGTTCGGTAAAAGTCGATTTAATAGAATACGAAGGAATTAAACACGATTTTGAAAGTTTGATTAAATAGAATGTCAAATATTCGCCTCTTTTACTTTTTGACCTTTTGACACTTCGACTATTTGACCTTTTTCCTTAATCTTCTTGCTTTATTCGTTGTTTTTCAATTCTTTTGTTTGTTATAATAAATCTTTTATTCATGGCAACAACTGCAGATTTTAGAAACGGGCTTTGTATTGAATTCAACAATGATTTGTATGCTATTGTCCAGTTCCAACATGTTAAACCGGGTAAAGGTCCGGCATTCGTCAGAACAAAACTTAAAAGTGTCACTACAGGCAAAGTAATTGAAAACACTTTTACATCAGGTCGTAAGGTTACAGTTGCAAGAATTGAAAGACGCCCTTATCAATTCCTTTACAAAGATGATCTGGGATATCATTTTATGCATACAGGGACATTTGAACAGGTAGCTATTCAGGAAGATGTTATTGCCAATTCCGATCTGCTTAAAGAAAGTCAGGAGGTTGAAATTACATACCACGCTGAGACTGACACTCCTATATCGTGTGAGTTACCTGCTTTTATAACAATGGAAGTAATATATACCGAGCCGGGAATAAAAGGAGACACATCTTCTACCAATTCACTTAAACCGGCTGAAATAGAAACAGGGGCAAGTATAATGGTACCATTGTTTGTAAACACCGGTGACAAAATAAAAATAGATACAAGAGATAAAACATACTCGGAAAGAGTAAAGTAAGGTGAGTGGGTGAATCTTATATTAACAGGATCTGTTTAAATATGATAAGAAAGGAATCCAAACAAAGCCGACAGCTGTCAAAATTCAAACTTAACTCCCTGCTTGAGATCACAAGAGCTATAAATGAAAACCTGACTACTGAAGAATTACTTGAACGTTATCAGAAATTATTACGTGAAGAGCTAAATATTGGAAAAATTCTAATTTATAAATTTAATGATCACTGGGAAACCATATTAAGTTCAGGTTGCAATAAAAATACTTATGAAAATATCAGCGTAGAAAAAGATCTTTTAGAGCATAAGGAAATTACTTTTATCCCTTCTGCAGAAAAAAAGAAATTAAGTTCTTTTGATATTATTATTCCTGTTTTCAATAATAATGAGCCCCTGGCATATGTTCTGATCGGTGATATTGACGAAGAGGCAGAAGGAATGAGTCCTGTATTAAAACACCTTCATTTTATTCAGACCCTTTCCAATATTATCATGGTAGCTATTGAAAATATCAGACTTTTTAAAGAAAGTCTTCGCCAGGAAGCACTCAAAAAGGAGCTTGAACTGGCTTCCAAAATGCAAAACCTTCTTATCCCGGATAACATTAACCTTCCTCATAATGATAACATGTTTGCTACCGGTTTTTATCACCCTCATTATGACATAGGTGGTGATTATTACGACTGTTTATACCTGAGTAAAAATGATGTCGGGTTTTGTATTGCCGATGTATCGGGAAAAGGGATCTCTGCTGCTTTGCTAATGGCTAATTTTCAAGCCAACATGAGAGGTCTATTTACTCATGAGATCCCGCTTGAATCACTCGTCACAGAGTTAAATGAACGTGTAATAAGAAGCGTACAGGGCGAGAAATTTCTAACATTATTCGTTGCCAGATATAATTTTGAATCTCACAAGCTGGAATATATTAACGCGGCTCACAACCCTCCTGTTTTTTACTCTACTGATTCTAAAGAAATATTTATGCCGGAAACCAGTTGTGTCGGTATAGGAATGTTAGATGAAATACCTGTTATAAAAAAAGGGGTACTAAAAATTCAAGAGCATACAAAGATCATTTGTTATACCGATGGTTTGTCAGAACTACCTGATGAAAATGGTGAAGAGATTGGCACAATTGTTATTGAGAAATATATTTCCAATAAAAGACAGGTAGATGAAAATATCGAGCAGATAATAAGCAGCCAGAAAATACCTGATGGAAATGACAGGATGTTCGACGATATCTCCATCCTCGGAGTTGAGTTTTTTCTTTGATTATTTATTCACAAGATTTCTTTCCTTACCATAAATATCCAGCACAACAAGAACAGCTATAAATCCCCAGAAGGGTGCTGATGCTTTATCGGTATCAAGAAAATTGTTCATCATCCCATGTATAAAGTATGTTGTTAGTCCTATAAAAGTACCAAGCGCCAGCGACCCTGTCCATGTTCCTTTTAGTTTATGCCACACCCGTATGCCGGCAAATATTGTTGTAATAACTATCAATAAAAAGGATATCGTTCCCAGGACCCCCGACTCTGCCAATGGTCCAATATACTCACTGTGAGCATTCCCAAAATCTCCAAAATTTGTGCTTATTATTGTTTTTTCGGTTGAGTGTTGAAATGGTGCATAAAGGAACATATAAGTCCCCGGACCCCATCCTAATAACGGTTTTTGTTTAAACATACGTAAGGCAGATTCCCAGCGATTGATCCTTTCAAGATTGGAAGCATCTGAAGTGATATTGGAAATGGATTGTACATGTTCAGCAAGATCGGCGGACGAATCCTGCCTGTTTTGCTCCAGCTCCATCATAATATTGGTTCTGAACATATACCCCATTGCTATCAGCATCCCAATTACCATTGCCAGTAAATAGAATCTTACTTTAAGCTTAATTAGTAAATACACGACAAACCCTCCTGCAAGACTTATCCAACCTGCCCGGGTATATGAAAAAATCATGGCAAATGATAAAAACAATAACAAAAAAAACCATTGAATCTTATAAACGGATCCTTTCCTGCTAAGTGAAAAAAGGAAAGCAATAACAACAGGAATAAACATTGCAATGACTGCACCATATGCCGTGTGATCATTATAAAACGGATGAACAGCCGAGTGGGCAGCCTCCTGATTAATCAATCCAAACCGTGAATGATTAATTAATGTATAAATAATTACCAAAGATAAGCCTGCAAGATAAACTTTGAAAAACCACTTTATATTTTCAGGTTTTTTAAAACAGTAAGCTGCAAGGAAAAAGTATCCGGTAACAAACCATAATCTGGCAATAAAAAATTTTAATGAAACAACAGGTAAAGTACTGGTAACTGATGTGATAAATATCCAGATTAAATTGAAAAATATAGCCAGTGAAACGGGATGAGTGAATATTTTGGGGTCAATCTGTTTTTCATAGCCCAGCTTAAATACAAACAGGATCATTGCTCCAAATAACAGAGGTTCGGTCGGAAGGTATAAGTTTACTGACAATCCTGGGATAATTTCTGCAAGGGGAACTGATAACGGAGTAAGAAAAACAATAACAAGAAAAAGTTTATCGAGCGCAAGAAAAGCCAGGAGCAATATTAATAAAACAAAAGGGAGCAGATTTAAAATATAAACCTCATTATATACCAGTAAGCCGTTAATTACCACAAACAGTGTGGCGGCTAAATATATCCACAAATTATTCTTCGAACTTTCAGAAAGAGGGATCATGTTTATGTTTGTTCTTTGAGAACAGATTCTGCAGCAATTAATAGTAGTAGTGTAAGAAGGAAGGCAGACATAGTTGAAGTAATGACAATAAGTGTCCTGCGTGGATAAGCTTTTTTCTCAGCTACTTTTGCTTCATTTACAATAAAAGTGTGAGGCAGGTTTTGTTCCGAATCTACTTTAGCCTGAACAAATTTCTCTTTTAAATTGCTTAACCTGGCGCTTTCATTCTCAAGAAATTCTTTCAAAAAAAGATATGTTCCCCCATATTTCCCAAGTTTTTTAATCTGCTCTTCAAGTTTATCGGTCAGAAAAGTATTCCCTTCGGAAACGGCTTTTAAATACGCTTCATTTAAGCCGGCTGACTGTGATTCATAATCATAAACCCCCATTTCGCCAATTTTTTTCAGGGAATCTTCCACCTCTTTTATCTCTGTCTGAAGTGCAAAATATTCCTTTTTTACTATCTGATATGCCTCAACAGCTCTTTTTTTTCTCATCCTGTTTATTGTTGAATCAAGCATAGCAGCAATATCGTTCCCCATACCCGCGGCAATTTCAGGATCAGTATCTAATACCTCTATCTTAACAGACATATATTCTGTTTTTCTGAATGAGATATTATTTTTTATAATATTAAATAGTTGGGTATACCTGTATTTTGAACCGGGGTCTATATCATAATGGTTAAACAGATCATACTTTGCAATCAGAAAATCCCGTATTTCATCCGAATAAAGGATTTGTAGCAGTTTTTCAGTCTCTTCTTCCTCCCCGAATTGCAGAATTCCTTTTTCTCCATAATTACCTGATGTTGAAATCAGTGCATTAGAGATAGAAGTTGAGGAAGCAGGAAAAAAGATTACTGTTGACTGAAAACGCGGAGTGATAAGTAAAGAAACCAGTATCGATATTACAAAAGCAAGAATTGACACTATAATAAGTGGTTTTCTTTTACTGTACATGAAAAGAAGCAGATTGGTAGTATTGAAATTCAAATCTGTTTCTGTTGATTTTTTCATTGTAAATATTTTTTGAATTTACCCTCTTTTAAGACAGCCCTAATGTTCTGAAGTAACGTAACAAAAGCCCGAAAAAGTATATTCAGGAAATGACTTTAAGCAGGAAATAATTCTTTTTGCCTTTCTGCACCAGTAAATATTTATTATTTATCAGGTTCAATTGTGTGATAACAACTTCAGGATCTATTATTTTGGTCTTATTCAAACTTAATCCTCCACCTTTCATAAACCGCTTCATTTCACCCTTAGATTGAAATACCTGTGCCTTTTCTGTTAAAAGTTCCAGGAGGCCAATTCCGGAAATTATTTCTTTACTGTTAACATCAAATGTTGGAACTCCTTCAAAAACAGAAAGAAATGTTTCTTCATCCAGTTTTTGTAATTGTTCAGTGGTAGCTTTACCAAATAAAATACCGGATGCCTCAATTGCAGTTTTATAATCCTTTTCAGAATGAACCATAACTGTCACTTCTTTTGAAAGAGATTTTTGAAGTAACCGTTGGTGCGGAGCTTTTTTATGTTCATCAATTAATATATTAACTTTATTTTTAGACAGGAAAGTAAATATCTTGATATACTTTTCTGCATCTTCATCAGACACATTCAGCCAGAACTGGTAAAACTTATAGGGTGTGGTTTTTTTCGGATCAAGCCATATATTCCCCGCTTCCGTTTTTCCAAATTTTCCTCCGTCAGACCTGGTAATAAGGGGACTTGTCAATGCAAAAGCTTCGCCTTGTTCCTTACGTCGGATCAACTCAGTCCCTGTGACAATATTCCCCCACTGGTCTGATCCGCCCATCTGCAGTTTGCAGCTCTTTTCCTTGTAAAGATGCAGGAAATCACACCCCTGAACTAATTGGTATGAAAATTCTGTAAAAGACATTCCCGTCCCGGTTTCCGGATCAAGACGTTTTTTTACTGATTCTTTTGCTATCAAATAATTAACTGTAAGATGCTTACCTATATCACGAATAAATTCCAAAAAGCCGAATTTTTTCATCCAGTCGTAGTTATTCACTACTTCGGCTGCATTGGATTTTTCCGGATCAAAATCAAGGAATTTTTCAAGTTGTTTTCTTATAGCCTCCTGATTAAAACGCAATTCTTTCTCATCAAGCAGGTTTCTTTCCTGCGATTTCCCGGAAGGATCGCCTATCATGCCTGTTGCGCCACCAATAAGCACAAGAGGTTTGTGTCCGGCACGCTGGAATTGTTGCAGGATCATAATTCCCACAAGATTACCTATATGCAGAGAATCAGATGACGGATCGAAGCCAATATAGGCAGTTGTCATTTCCTTTTTTAACTGCTCCTCTGTACCTGGCATAATATCGTGGATCATGCCCCTCCATTTCAATTCATTTATAAAATTCATTTATAAAACTTTTTACTTATAACCTTCTATTTAAACACTTATTTAAAGTCCGTCTATAAAGTAAGAAAAAATTGATTTAAGAACAAGGAACACCGATTTATGATTTGCGAAGTGGTTGAAAATCTTAAATCTAAAATCGTTAATCTTTGTTCGATATTCAGTATAACTAAAACTTATCGACTCTATGTACAAACACTATATAGGAATACTTTTATCATCCTTAAAATCCTTAATGTCTTTTTTAATTTCCTGAAAATCAAGATATGGGAATATTCCCGGAGCAAAAGCGGACAATGGTTTATAAAGGATTGAATTTTCGATTTTTTCCTTCGAAATAAACGTCATATTGCGATTAATGGCATTAATAATAACAAGAATAATACTTATAATAAAAGCATATTTGATAAGGCCGAAAACCATACCCAGAACTCTGTTTACGAACCCCAGGGCAACTGCTTTTACCAGTTTGTCAATCATTTTAGCAAGCAAATGAACTACTATTACTATCCCGACAAACGTAACTGCAAATGCTATCAAGTTTATATACTGCGTTGTTACATTGAGACTTGTAACAAGAAAATTTGCAGTGAAGTCAGAAAAATGAATAGCCCCAAAAATACCCAATAAAAGGGCTGCAAGAGATGCCACTTCAATTATAAGCCCGTTTTTAAAACCAACGAAAACGCCCCATACAAGAGGGATAGCAATTATTATATCAATATAATTCATTCCTTTTTTTGAACAAAAATAACAAATGCAAGCTGGTATTAATAGCAACCGGCTCTTTTTTTGTTTTTGAAACTTTACTATTTTCTTTTTCAATGAAAAAATAATACTTTTGCAAGAATTATTTTCGTCAATTTGTAAATATCTGAACTATTGATATGTTTTTGATAGAAAGAATAAAAAAAACCCTTTCCATTCTTATTCTACCTGTTGTAATGCTGTGGTTTTTTAACTCTGTGAATAACCGGCATTATCACAGGTTACCTGACGGATCACTAATTGCTCACTCTCATCCATATCAAAAAGGAGCACCGGGTCAGGGGCCGGTTAAGTCTCATACCCATTCCGATGCTGAATTCCTGTTTCTTTCATTTTTCAGTGAAACTGTTTTAATCCTGGCTTTATCAATTTTTTGTGTTGGGAAAAATCTTTCATTTTCCAAATTTTTAATTTATCTCTTACCAACTAATCTTCCGGTTAAAAGAATATATGTCGTCAGAAATTACCGTGCCCCTCCATTTCACTTCTAATCAATTAACTTATCACCAAACTTTACACTTCTTATAATTTACCGATACAGGAGCTACAAATGGTTAAAAAAAATATTTTATTTACACTTTCTTTATGCCTTTTTTTTGGAGGTTTATACGGACAAACTGATACAATTCCTAAAGTTCGTAAATCCGATCTTAAAAAACTGACAGAAAAATACGATACCCTTTCTTCAGAATTCAACAAACTAAAAAATACATTACAGCAAAAAGAGAAGGATGAAGAACTTCAGAAACTTCTTAATGATGCAGACCGCCTTTCGCAAAAAGAAAAAACAAAAGAGCTGGATGTCTCTAAAAAGTTTCATAGTGGAGTACGATCTCAACAGGGATTGAATCCAAATATTACAGTAGAAGGGGATTTCTTTGCCGGGATCAGTTCCTCAAACAATGATTTTATTACTGAACCGGGAAATCTTTCATATGGAAACAATGGGTTTTACCTAAGGGAAGCAACTGTTTCAATGGTTGCTCCTTTGGACCCTTTTACCAGGGGAAAAACATTTTTCTCTTATGGGGCAGACGGGGCAGCTGTTGAAGAAGCCTATATTGAGTGGCTTAATTTACCATTGAATATTAATCTTAAGACAGGCTACTTTTTCCCTGAATTCGGACCATTTAACAGGTATCATGATCACGCGTTACCTCAGTTTGACAGACCAACAGCTCTTACAAATCTGTTTGGTAACGCAAATTTAAACGGTTTTGGAGCAGCCTCAAGTATTCTTCTTCCGAATATTTTGTTTGCAGATGCAACCAATCTTGATATTTCAGTCTTTAACGGAGGTAATGATTGCAGTTTTGCCAGTGGTTGGAAATCAGGACTGGTTTATATAGGGCATTTTAAAAACTATTATGATCTGAATAAGAATAGTTATATTGAATTTAGAGTTAGCGGAGCTGCCGGAAAGAATGATCCTGTTATAGAATACAACTCTTATATCGGTAGTCTGGGAATTATCTATAAATGGGTCCCTGTAGGCAGAACAAAATACCGAACATTTGACTGGAAAACTGAATTTCTTTACAGCTCGCGAGAGGTAGTTGGCGGAACAGTCCACTCCAAAGGCTTCTATTCATCCGTACAAAATAAACTTAATGCCAGGTTCTGGCTTAGCGGCAGAGTTGGCTATTCCGAATTACCCTATAACGCAGATGAATATGTATGGGATTTTACAATTAACCTGGATTTCTGGCAAAGCGATTTTGTATTTACCCGGTTCCAGTATCAATATAATTCAAGAGATTTTATGGTCGCAGGGAATTGGGGAATTCCGGAACAGGCACCAAGCGACCACAGTTTTTTAATCCAGGTGGTATGGGCAATGGGCCCACATAAACATGAAGCATATTAATTGCCAGTCTATTAGATATTGGCTTTTAGTAATAACAAACTAAAATGATTATAAAAAAACTATAATATGAAAACCAAAAAAATAACAAAAATCCTTGCACCTGTTGTTTTGGCTGTTTTTCTGATTTTTATTAACACTAAAATATCAGATGCTCAACACAGAAACCAACAACGCACCCGTGCCAGGGGAGGATATAACCAGGGACAAATTGAAATGATTTGTTCTTTTTCAGATTATGCAAAAATAGCAGAGTATATTGCAGGGGATAAAGCCCGTATTTCTCATATTGCCCATGGGGAACAAGATCCTCATTTTGTTGCTCCTAAACCCAGCTATGCCATGATGCTTGCAAAAGCAGATATGTGGATCACTACCGGAATGGATCTGGAAGCCTGGTCAACCACCCTGCTTGATAAAGCTCGTAATCGCAAAATAATGGATGGTGAAGTCGGTTTTGTTTCGGTTTCGGATGGTGTAACAATACTCCAGAAAGTTGATAAAGTTGACAGGACAGAAGGAGATATACACCTTATGGGAAATCCGCATATCACTACCGGACCAATGAACTGGAAAATCATAGCTATGAATATCACAATAGGTATGAAAAAAGTTGACCCTTCCAATTCGTCTTATTACCAGGCTAATTATGAAGCCTTTATTGATAAAGTTGACAGAGCCCTTTTTGGAGATGAGCTGGTAAATATGTTTGGGGGAGAAACTCTTACAAATCTGCTAAAAAACAACACTCTTTTCGACTTCCTTGAAAATGACTACCAGGGAGAAAAACTTATAAGTAAACTGGGTGGGTGGCTTAAAAAAGCATTACCCTTCCGTGGCAAAAAAATTGTGGCTTATCATAAAAACTGGATCTATTTTACCAGTACTTTCGGACTTAATATTGTGGATTATATCGAACCGAAACCGGGAATACCACCTTCAGCAAAGCATGTTCAAAATATGATCGGGAAAATCAAGGAACAGGAAATAAAACTAATGCTTGTTGCCAGCTATTTTGAAAAGAAGTCACCCCAGATGATTGAAGAAAAGACAGGTATTAAAGCATTGTATTTACCAATGTTTGTTGAAGGAATACAGAGTATAAACAATAATTTCGAATTGATAGATTATTGGATCGACCAGATAAATGAAAACATTCAATAATTATGATTGACAACCTGCTTTTTCTCTCCACACCAATAACAATGTTAATATTGCTTGCGGGGATCCTCAGCTATTTTGGCAACCATATTCTTTCTCGTGGTATAATATTTATCGATATTGCTGTGGCTCAAATTGCAGCGCTTGGAACAATGATCGGGCTACTGCTTGGTTTGGCGGAAACATCCTTTTCAGTACAGGTAATTTCATATGCATTTACCCTTATTGTAATCGGTCTTTTTGCTTTGACCAAGTTTAAAAAACAGGCTATCCCACAGGAAGCTATTATAGGGATAATATATTGCCTGGCACTGGGACTGGCTATGTTCTTAGCAGAAAAAATTCCCGGTGGTTCCAATTATATTACCAAAACCATTACAGGAAATATTTTATGGGTTACGTGGAAACAGGTTCTGTATAGTTTCCTTGTTTTCGCCGGCATTGGGATTGTGCATATTTTTCTTGGTAAACAATTTATCACGATTTCAGATAATTCAAATAATTTTCCTTTCTCTCCTCCAAGAGTCAGGTTGTATGAATTAATATTTTACATCACATTTGGTGTCGTTATTGTTAAAGCAGTTCCAATAGGCGGTGTGTTTTTAGTATTCACACTGCTTATTGCACCCACTGCGGCCGCAACTTTATTTACCCAAAGCTGGAAGAAACGTTTTATCTGGAGTTGGATCATTGGTATTATTGGGTCAATAGCAGGTGTTTATATCTCCTACACATTTAATATTTCGAATGGTCCGGCTGTTGTCTGCCTTCTTGGATTAACTGTCTTTATTCTTGCATTCATTAAGCTTTTATCGAAACGTTTTAATCAACCGGCATAAATCAAAAGAAATGATTGAATTTTTGATACTCCCTTTTATAGCATGTCTCATTTTAACCGGTATAACTGTATATTTTGGCATACATGTAATTAAAAGGGAAATAATTTTTATTGATATTGCACTTGCTCAGATTGCGGCACTCGGGAGTTCAGTAGCACTTGTTATTCAGGAAACTTTTTCTCATCAGCATATTCATCATGCAGAAAACGGAGGGGTTAGAACACCCGAATATGCTCTGTCACTATTCTTTATCCTTTTAGCTGCAATGGTTTTTACAATATTGAAAAACAGGAAAATAAAGGTGCCGCTTGAAGCATTTATCGGTATTACATTTGCAGTAGCTACAACAGGAGCAGTAATTATTCTTGATAAAGGCGCAGGTGGAGACACTCATATTCATGCTATGCTCGCAGGATCAATTTTGTGGGTCACTTTGCACCAGGTTATGCGTTTGTTAATCGTTGTCTTTGTAGTAGGATTATTTCACTTCATCTTCAGGAAAAAATTTAAAGCACTTACAGACTCCTACCATAACCCTCAAGAAAAGTTAACAAACCCGAAGTTGTGGGATTTTTTGTTCTATTTTACTTTTGGATTCGTAATAATTGAAGCAGTAAATATTGCAGGTATAATTCTTGTTTTCGCCTTCCTTATTATACCTGCCTCCATTTCATCACTTTTTTTCACCACGTGGACAAAACGTTTTTTCACCGGGTTATTTATTGGAGCTGCTGTAACCTTTTGCGGTCTTTATTTATCTTGGGTAATGGATATCGCTTCTTCACCGGCAATTATCCTTTTTCTTAGTATTTCGTTATTCCTTGGGCTGATAATCCAGGGAATCAAGATGGTTCTAAACAAAAAGAAAAAATTACCGGAAGTTAATACAAAATAACTACCTGTACTTAACACTGGTATTTTTGCCTTAAGCATAAAATCCGTTATCTTTGTTCCCGCCAAAATTCGGTGTAGTAGTACGGCCCCGTAGTTCAACGGATAGAATAGTGGTTTCCTAAACCATAGATACAAGTTCGATTCTTGTCGGGGCTACAAAACAGTCGGCCCGTCCGACCGGAGTCATCCGGGCGGGCAGTCGGCAATTGGCAGTCCTAATAAGCGGCAACTTAAATTAAATGATTTTGGATTGCCCGTCCAACCTCCGTCAGGTGGTGAGAATTTATAGTAATAAATCGGTCAGACCGGTAGTGTAAAAAACAGCCTGAAATAAATCCAATAGTATAATGGTACAGAGAGTTTAGAATACTTCAAACCGGTCAGACCAGTGGGATATACCGGTATTTTTATTCACTTAACTAAATTTATTTTCAAGTTTGTTTTTGCTATCGTTGCCGTATTGTTCTATATAACCGGATGGCTAATAATAATACTGTATTTATATATGTTTATAATATTAAATTTGTACGTACTAAATAAAATTCAGCTATTATGAGAGTAATTAAAAATTTTCTTTTCCTGGGGCTGCTCCTAATAACAGCCTGTATGCAAAATCTGCCTGATGAGGCTGAAACCGTTGAAAACACGTTACATCAGGATTCACTGAGCCATAAAATGATAACTGCCAGGCTTTTTATCCACTCGGAAAATGTGGCAGATTTTATCGAAGCGGCCAAATCCATGATTGACAGTTCTAATGCTGAACCCGGATGCATTAGTTACATGCTTTACCAGAATCCGTATGACCATACACAACTTATTTTTGTGGAAGAATGGAAAGACCAGGCTGCTATTGATACCCATTTTGCAATGCCCTATTTTAGAGCCTTCGGACCTAAGACAAGCGACTGGCGATCTCAACCCACTGAAGTGAAAATATTTGATGTTAAGGTTGTAGAATAAATCGAATCACTTTATTTCTAAGACAATATATTCTTCGCTTTAGTTGAGAAAAACATCTGGTTATACCTCCTGGACAGATTCTTGTTTTATTCGTTTCTTAAACTATCAACTGGATTTGCTCTTGCAGTTTTTATTGTTTGATAAACTATAGTAAATTGAGCAATAAATAGGATAAGTAAGGCTGCGCCTATGAATATATAAATATTTGGTTTAATATGATATGCATAATTATTTAGCCATTTATTCATCAGGTACCAGGCAATTGGACTGCCTATAGCGATTGATATAAGAACCCACCTGGTAAATGTTTTATTTAATAACATATAAACAATACTTATTGAAGCACCCAGGGCTTTTCTAATACCAATTTCTTTTGTTTTTTGTTCTACAGTAAAAGATGAAAGCCCAAATAATCCTGCACAGGAAATTAATATAGCTATTATTACAAACAATGTAAATGCTTTTGCTGTTTGTTGAGTATCGCCATACATAGTTTTAACTTTGTCATCCATGTATCGATATTTAAATGGAAATCCCGGAGAAAATTCTTCCCATTGCCTGGAAATAAAATCTATAGTTTTTTTATTATTTTTTCCATTTAATTTAATTAATACAATTTTATAAAAATCTATGTAATTCAGCAATAACATTATTGGTTCAATTTCATCATTTACAGGTAACGTGTGGAAATCTTCAACTACTCCGATAATTTGCACAGAACCATCACTTTCTGCATCTCCAAAATATATTTTATTCCCTATAGGATTGTTATAATTCATCAATCTCTGGGCTTTTTGATTAATAACTACAGCTGTTGAATCAGAAGCAAAATCCTCTGAAAAGAATCTTCCTTCAACTATTTTGTAGTCCACAATATTTAATAAATCAGGCTCGACACATTGAAAAGCAAAAGCTGTTTTTTCATTATTATTCATTCCATCCCAGCTTAGATTGTTTAACAAGCCATAAATATTCATTGGTAAAAATGATGTCTTTGTTACTCCAACAATATCAGGATTGCTTAAAAGTGTTGTTTTAAATGTTTCGTAGTTTTTTTCAAGTTTATTTGTCAGGGTCAGATAAATTAAGTTCTCTGTTGTAAAGCCAGGATTCTTATTAGTCATATAAAAAAACTGAGAATATATGTGTCCTGCTGAAATTAAGAGGATCATAGTAATTGAGAATTGGAAAATTACTAAACCTTTTCTAATATTTGAACTAACCTTAAATGATCCCAGTTGACCTTTTAAAATTTTAACAGCTTTAAATGATGATAAAAATAGTGCAGGATAAATTCCTGCCAGGAAACTTGAAAAAAGAATAATTGAGATTAAAATAAAAATAAAATTTACTGAAAGGTATTGAATGGCTGTATTCATTCCGGTTATCTGGTTGAAAAAAGGCAATATGGTTTCAACAATTAGAATCCCGAAGAATATAGATATCGTTGACAATAAAATTGCTTCTCCAAAAAATTGTTTTACTAGTTGTATTCTGTGTGCACCAAGTACTTTTCGAATTCCTACTTCTTTTGTTCTTTTAATATATTTTGCGGTATTCAAATTCATGTAATTTATACAGGCAAGTATTAAAATAAATATCCCAATTGCCAGAAACAGATAAATATTTAATTTACTTAACTGACTTTCTGCAAAATGCTGATCTTGTAGATTTTGTAAATGAATTTTAGTTTTTAAGTCCTCTGATCCCATTTTTTGAGCATATAAATTTGTTAACTTATTAGAGGTTTCAGTTAAATCAGCGTTTGGATTTACCAGTACATATGTAAGAAAGTAGTTGTTAAACCATTCATCATCAGGTATTCCATTATTAAACTTTGAAAATGGAGCAAATATGCCATAGTTAAAATGAGAATTGGCTTGTATGTTTTCAATAACGGCAATAACTCTAAAATTTTTAATGTCATCAAATAATAAAATTTCACCAATAGGATTTTTGTTTCCAAAGTATTTTTCTGCTATCCTTTTAGTAATTATTATTTCATCAGGGTTTTTAATAGTTTTTTCAGGATTCCCGCTTAAAAATTTGTAGTCGAAAACCTGAAAGAAAAAACTATCTGTATAACATACCCATTCGTTAAATATATCATCCTTGTACTTTACATTTGTTTGATTGTCATATGTCCTGGTTGAGACTAAAACAGCTGGAATTTCTTCCATAACAGCACCTGCTAAACCAAACGAGGTTGATGGATTTAAAGATTCTTCTCCTCCAATATTATAATCACGAACTAAACGATAAATGTTATCATAATTCTTAAAAAATTTATCATAATTTAACTCATACTGTATATACATAAATACAAGAAGTGCTCCAGCCATTCCTGTTGCTAATCCAAGGATGTTAATACCTGTAAATAGTTTATTTCGATATAAACTTCTAAATGTTATTTTTAAATAATTTTTAATCATTGCTAAATGTTTCTTTTATTTAACCAAGTAACATGCCATAATGTTAATTACTCATTAAATCAACGCTTTACAATTTGTGTTGTAAAATATATTGTCCGATTTTCGGACATTCTATTGACCGGTTTTCGGACAATTCATACATTTGTTCCAGCAAATCTAAAAATAAAGTGAAAAGAAAAAAGGGTAGCATTCTTGTAGTTGATGATAATGAAGAGATTTTATGGTCTCTGTATCAATTGCTTAAAAATGAATTTGAGAAAGTTCATACTTTAAAAAATCCGAACCAAATTCCCTTTTTATTGTTAGAAAAGCAAATTGATGTTGTTTTGCTGGACATGAATTTTTCAGCTGGAATTAATACTGGTAATGAAGGCATTTATTGGCTTAAAGAAATAAAAAAAACAGAGTCAAATATTGTAGTTGTATTTATAACTGCATATGGAGATATAAACATTGCTGTCCGTGCAATGAAAGAAGGAGCTGATGATTTTATTATAAAACCCTGGGATAGTGATAAACTAATTTCTTCTCTTCATAATTTTATTGATTTAAGTCGTTCGAGACAAAAAGTACATCAGTTAAAAGCATCACAATTGGGATTTCAGGAAATATATTCTCCAATAATTGGGGAATCGGATGTTATACTAAAAGTAAAAGAGACCATTCATAAAATTGCAGCTTCTGATGCAACAATTTTAATTCAGGGGGAAAATGGTACAGGAAAAGCACTTATAGCCTATGAAATCCACAAACAATCCGGTAGAAATAATGAACCGTTTATTCATGTCGATTTAGGAGCAATTAATGAAAATCTATTCGAAAGCGAATTATTCGGACATAAAAAAGGGGCATTTACCGATGCTAAAGAAGATCGAATGGGACGATTCGAAGCAGCTTCTGACGGGACACTTTTTCTGGATGAAATCGGGAACTTGTCAAATGCTTTACAGCAAAAGTTGTTATCTGCGATTCAAACTAAAACCATATCACGGGTTGGAAGCAATAAAACAATCCCGGCTAATGTACGATTAGTATGTGCAACAAACCGAAACCTGGAGCAAATGATTTCTGATGGAGGATTTCGGAAAGATCTTTTTTATAGGATTAACACTATTGTAATTGAAAGTCCGCCATTGAGACAAAGAAAAAAAGATTTAAAACTATTATCTACTTCCTTTTTGCTTGAGTTATCGAATAAGTATAATAAATCAAATTTGTTTTTTTCCGATTCAGCGTTAAAAAGAATAGAGCAACATCTTTGGCCAGGGAATGTACGAGAATTAAAACATGCTATAGAACGAGCAGTATTGTTATGTAACTCGGAAATTATTAACCCTAAGGATCTGTTCCTTGAAGGAAAAACTATAAAAAAAGAGAAATTAATTTCCAGTAAATTAGAAGATATAGAAAGAGATGCTATAATAAATGCGATAAATATTCAGAAAGGTAATATTACGAAAGCAGCCAATGAACTTGGAATATCCAGATCTACTCTTTATTTAAAAATTGAAAAATATGGGCTATAACAAATATTCTATTCAAATATTTATCCGGGTTTTACTGATTTTTTTGATCTTAATGGTTTTTGTCTATTTTTTACAAAAGACTAATCGGGTTGTTACTTCTGTATTTTTTGCATTATTAGCTATCAGTCAAGTGATAATGCTTATTAGATATGGGAATAAAATCAACAGGGATTTTGCGCGTTTTTTAATCGAACTAAAAGAGAAGGAGCCTTCAGAAATATATTTTCCTGAAAACCTCGAAAAGAATTTCAGAAACCTGAAATTTTCTTTTCAACAAATATCCAATGAGATTAAGAAATCAAGAATTGAGAAGCTTATTCAGCAACAATATTTAGCATACATAATTGAAAATATAAGTGATGGATTAATTTCATTTAATGAAGATGGAAAAGTAAAATTCATAAATCCTGCAGCAAAAAAGTTATTTCAAATAAAATTTTTGCATTCGATTTGGGATTTGGATAAAATTCAGGTTGGAATTGCAAAAGATTTAGTATTATCCAGACCTGGCCAACACAAGTTAATCAAGGTTTTAATAAAGAATAATTCTCGCGATTTTCTATTCAGAATATCGGAAGTAAAAATTGAAAATCATATATTAAAAATTGTAACTTTTCAGGATTTAAAAAGAGAATTAGAAGAGAAGGAAATAAGCTCATGGAAAAAACTTATACGTGTATTAACCCACGAAATGATGAATTCTTTAACTCCGATATCAACATTATCGGTTGCTGTCAGACGTATGTTATTAGATGAAAATAAATTAAAACCGTTAAATAGATTAAAAAATGAAGATATCAGTGATATATACAAGAATAATGAAACTATTGAAATCAGGAGTAAAGGATTGCTTGAGTTTATTAACCAGTACCGGCAAATAGCAAAAATACCCGAACTTCAAAAAGAAGAGGTCAAAATAGAACCTTTTTTACAAAACATTAAACAATTATTTTCAGAAACAATTAAAGAAAACCGGGTTGATTTTCACACTCACGTTTCATCTTCAGATTTAAATTATTGTTTTGATAAAAAATTGATAGAACAAGTATTAATTAATCTAATCAAGAATTCAATTGAATCATTTAAGAATTCTGCTACAAAGAAAGTAAGGTTAGTTGCTGATGGTAATAAAAAATCTTTGCTTATAAAAGTTCAGGATAATGGAGGGGGAATAAATGACGAAATTAAAGATGATATTTTTGTCCCATTTTTCACTACAAAAAAGAAGGGTTCAGGAATTGGATTGAGCCTGTCAAAAGAAATCATGCAAAAACATAACGGGGATATTTACTTTGAATCATCCCAGGAGAAAGGAACTGAGTTTAGTCTAAAATTTTAAAATGATCTCATTTCGAGATCCTTAAATTTTCTGTGAATTATTTTTAACGTAGACTTTTTTAATAGGATTCTCTTATCAAATTAATCCTCAAATATCCCTGTGTTTTCTGCAATTTCTTTGAAATTCGCCATAGCTATACCCGCTACCAGCAAATTGGGTTATTTTGCTTATATTAACCTTCGTTATTGTTTCACTACCTTCTTATATTTAATTAATTTGTTCTCTTTATCCTTTATTAAAATTATATATATGCCTGTTGGTAAGCTTAATACATTTGTTACCGCATGCTTTGACACCAATGTTTTTTCTCCTAAAACATTAAATATCTCCATCGAAAATTCTTTGTCATAATTCACATTTATAATATCTTTTACAGGATTTGGATAAATTGTAATACTGCTATTATTAATATCCTCAAACCCTGTTGAACTAACATTTATTGTCATATTAACCGTATTGGAAGAATCTACCCCATCTGTTACTTTTACAGGAACTGTCAAATCTCCGGCAAAATCTAATTCAGGAGTTACAGTTGAATCTGTTACCGAATAATATTCGCCATACAAAACTACAATACTTAGAGCATCTCCCTCAGCATCTGAAGCTGTTACCATACTAATATCAAGAATAATTGGTATATCCTCATCTGTAGCCTGGTTAGTTACACTGCTTAAAACAGGGGCATCATTCACCGGGTTAACAGTAATTATCATATCAATAGTATCACTGTTCTCTGCCTGGTCTGTTACATATACAGGTACTGTTATATCCCCGTTAAAATCCGCGTTAGGGATTACCGTTGAATCTGATACTGTATAATTTCCTGCACTTGCAGAATTATTTAATGCACGTACTTCAAAATAATCTATCGCCTGTGCTTCAGGTTCATAATTCCAACCAAAGAAAAGCCCTGCATAACCATCATAAAATTTGCTTCTGTCTGTGCTTATATCGCGACTAAAAATTTCTATCCATCCGGCTCCATCTTCATAATCTACAAGGCACTGAATATTAGAGTTATCAGCAATTATCTTCATTTTATACCACTGGTCTTCACGAATTGGATTTGCTGATGATGCCTCTAGATGTGCCCAGCTACCGTTTGCATTTATTTCAAGACTCCATTCACCTGAACTATTTCCATCCCACTGAAACTTATAACAATTTTGCCCAAAATTCTCTGGATTATTTGATTGTTCGCGGAATACTATAGCCTGAACTCCAAAGCTTCCATAATTTGTATTATTACCTGTCCAATACAATCTTGCTTCTATTTCGTAATCTCCACCGGATACTGCAATAGTATCTGCCAACCGTGAAATGTTTCCATTATAATTTGCTTCATCTCCTCTTTTTCCTCCCGGTGCAAAAAGAACTCCGTTTGCACCAAGAGTGTCCTTAATTGAAGCAAGTTCCTGAGAGGACCCACCCGGCATACAAATATCTCTTGTAAACCATTTTGTGCCAAGAAGATTAGTATTAAAATTATCACTGAAAAGCATATTGGCAACTAAGACAATATTTAAACTATCCCCATCAACATCAGAAACTGTTACCATACTCATGTCAAGTGTGATTGGTATATCCTCATCTGTAGCCTGGTTAGTTACACTGCTTAAAACAGGGGCATCATTTACCGGGTTAACAGTAATTATCATATCAAGTGTGTCACTGCTTATTGTCTGGTCAGTAACATATACATGGACTGTTAAATCATCAATCCAATTTTCATCAGGTATTACAGTTGAATCTGTTACCGAATAATGCTCGCCATCAATAACTCCAATATACAGAGCATCCCCGTCATCATCAGAAGCAGATACCATACTCACGTCAAGTGTGATTGGTGTATCTTCATCTGTGGATTGATCTGTTGCACTATATAAAAGAGGTGCATCATTCCCGTCATCATCAACTGCAGTTACGGTAATTGTCATATTAACCGTATTTGAAGAATCTGTTCCGTCTGTTACTTTTATTGGAACTGTTAATTCACCATTCCAGTTTTCATCCGGAGTCACCGTTGAATCTGTTACTGAATAATTATTTCCGTTTAAAACAACAATATATAATTTATCTCCCTCAATGTCAGTAACAGTTACCATGCTTATATCAAGTATTATTGGTATATTTTCATCTGTGGTTTGGTCGGTTACACTGCTTAAAACAGGGGCATCATTTACCGGGTTAACAGTAATTATCATATCAAGAATTTCACTGTTTTCTGTCTGGTCAGTAACAAATACAGGGACTGTTAAATCGCCATTCCAATTTTCATCAGGTGTTACAGTTAAATCTGTTACCGAATAATGCTCGCCATCAACAACACCAATATCCAGAGCATCCCCGTCATCATCAGAAGCAGTTACCATACTCACGTCAAGTGTGATTGGTGTATCTTCATCTGTGGATTGATCTGTTACACTATACAAAAGAGGTGCATCATTCCCGTCATCATCCACTGCAGTTACGGTAATTGTCATATTAACCGTATTTGAAGAATCTGTTCCGTCTGTTACTTTTATTGGAACTGTTAATTCACTATTCCAATTTTCATCAGGAGTTACAGTTGAATCTGTTACTGAATAGTTATCACCGTCCAGAACAACAATATTTAAACTATCTCCCTCAACATCAGAAACTGTCACCATACTCATATCGAGTGTTATTGGCGTATCCTCATTGGTAGTTTGGTTAATTACACTACTTAATACAGGTGGATTATTACTATAAAAAATGGTATACGCTTTAATACACAAATCATATTTGTGTTCTGTTTCCGCTCCAAAAGCAACCCAGCTTGATGTTCCATTTGAACTAATCCAGCATTTGCCGGTTTCGATTGTAGCATTACTTGAATAACCGGCTTCTTTATTTTCGTAAGGAACCGGATAATTGTAACCCGGAGTGTTGTATTTTACACGAATATAAAAATCATTACCACTTGTGATACTAATACCTGAACTCAAATTGAAAGTATAATATCCCGGAAAATCACAAATTTGATTACTTATACTACCTAACGAGTTAGAAGGCGAAGAACCATCAAAATCATCAAATATTTCCACTTCAATATTTGAACCCGCCGTATTTACATAAGTCCCGATTTTCTGTATTTCTATATCTTTAGTTGCAGAATATTTTATTAATCCATAATCGGTACCGTCGGAATACCCAATGGATCCTGTCATTCCTAATTTATCATAAAAATATGGTTCTATATTTGCGTTGTAATCAATATAAGAGGGGAAATATGCAACTAAAGAAAGTGCTTTTGTATCTTCGTAAGAAACATAAAAGAAGCCGTTATCCCCCCATGAAGGTCCCCAGCTATTTCTTATTATCCATGCCCCGTTCCCGGAAGGAGTTGCACTTCCTCCCGTAACAACTTTATTATCGTCCCAGCCTACTAAAAGTACTGCATGATTGGTGTTGTCCGAGCCATTATAAAAATATGTAAAATCAGAACCATTGAAATATGCTCCATCCCAATATAAGTTTACATATATTGCACCATTATCAATAACTGCCTGCTTAATAACATTTACATCATAATTAGAATCGTCCCTTCCGGGTAAGAAGCGTGCATTTTGTACAAAATTAATTGGTGTTAAACCACTAACACAACCGGGATTTGATGGCAGGGTATATGGATCATCACTTTCAGTAATTGGTCCTGAATGCCGGGATAAATATGCTGCGGATAGATAATAATTACCTCCGTCTGAAAGAGATCAATCAAAGCCATGACAGGTCGCAAGGTTTTGTTCTGATAAATCATATTGTCCTTCGCCTTGCTTTAGCCAGTAAGATTCTACCGTCCCATAAGTTGCAAACGCCCAGCAAGCACCTTCCGATCCCTGATCTCTAACAGGTGATATCCAATTTCCGCCATTTTCAGTTCTTAAGTCATATAATGATGGAATACTCTTGGAAGTTTTTGATTTAGATACATTACCAAAGTTTAGCACAACAGGTGATGGGATCTCACCTAATCCATGTCCGTTATAAGTTTGTGATTTAATTTTACCTGAAGTTTTTTGTTTCAAATATTTAATATAATCAGGATTTAAAGGAGCTTTCTTTGGCAAATCCTGTGATATACCATACACGAAAATAAGTGATGATGCTACTAATAGTACAAGTTTTTTCATAATATTTTAAAAACTCAAAAATAGAAAAATATGATTTTTATATACTATTAATAATGCCAGATTTTCATAAAATAATCTTATTAAATCCAACAAATATTATTAATGATTAATCTAAATAACAATTTTTTGGTCACATATTTTATTAAGACATCCAAGCTCATGATAAGTTACAGGTTATATTACACTATTAGCAAATATTTAATCACTAAAAATCTTTTCAACACTATAACACAGATTATCTACAAATTGTTGATTTTATGCTATATGAGTATCTATAGGATTCTCATTCAAAAATAAATTTACAATAAAGTTATTCGTTTTCAGAATTGTTAATAAATTTGTTGAAAACTCATTCTTATCCTTTGAGTTTAGCTTGTGTAATATCAATACTTTTGTTGCATCGAATAATTAACCAATAATTAATACGTTTTGGATAATTCCGATCCCTTCTTATTAAAAAACCGCAATATTGTAATCGTAGAAGATGACGTTTCAAACTTTCGTTATTTCGAAACTGTTCTGAAAAAAACTCAGGCAAACGTCCACTGGATAAAAAACGGACGTGATGCAATCAATTACTGCACTGATTCTTCAAACCACATTGATTTGGTAATCATGGATATTTTTATTCCTCTGATTTCCGGGATTGATGTAATTCGCGAAATAAAAAAGGCACGAAAAGATTTGCCGGTTATTGCTGTTACCGCATATGTTTCTCAGGATATTCAGGAAAAGTGTTTTATGGCAGGGTGTGATGAATTCATGTTTAAGCCACTACTTCCCATACAATTACTTAATTCAATAAAGCGTTTTTTTAATAAAGATTCAGTCTCTTCTGTCCATCCATTGGCAAAGTAAACCAGAACATTGTTCCTTTTGTGTTGTTTTGTCCTGCTACTTACTATTTACTTCTTACTTCTTTACTCCTCTCACTTTCTCTTCTTCGCTTCTTATTCCTTACTCACCCACTCAACTACTCACCTTACTTAACTTTATTCCTCAACTCCCCGGTACATTTGGTAATATTTCCCAAACTTCTGTTCGGTTTCTTTCTGTAATTTTCCTTTCTCATACGTGCTCGTGAATCTCATGAGATCCTGAAGGATCTGCAATGACATGCTTTTTTCATACCTGGTTGCATCCTGAAATTCAGCATCCATAGAGAAATAGTATTCAAGATCTTCGGTAGCCTCAGATAATAAATCCGCTGCAATACTATCAGCCTTATCCTTTGCACCAGCCATATAATAACCTTCAACCAGACTGGTAGTAAATATATCATTGGGCAGTTTATCAAGTGGCATAACCTTAACACAACGATCAAGAACTGTTATTGCAGAATCTCTTTTCCCTTCAGCAACTAATGACTTTGCCAAACGCGCATAATTATTTCTCACTCTCATAACCGATAACGTCCTGCGCGTATAATAATCCACGAAAACGTCCGGTTCATTTACTCTGCCCCAGTTGAATTTATTTACCAGGTTATCATACATAACATCCGAATTTATCCGGCCATAATCAATAATACCACTTCTTGCCGTTTTTATTGGAACCAGCCGGTATGCAAATCCTTCAAGCTGGAAATAATCTTCAAGTCCGAAAGCATCTTCGGTTCCTCCGGTAACAAAATAAACAGGACGTTCCCAGTCATTCTGTGCAAGAAAATCAATCAGCATCAACTGACTTTTCAAAATATAGTTTTTATCAATAGTAATATCAATATATGGTACTATTTTATCAGCATTTTCCTTAGCCACAGTGCCATTAGCCAGAACCTTTGTTCTATTCACCGGTATCCTGAATTTTTTTGTCGGTATATAATCAATCCATTCGTTATCCCTGGTTCTTATTTTTGTACCCCGTTCGTCATTTTTCACAAAACCAACAATTTTATCAATATCAGTGAATTGATCTACCCGGTCAATTATAAACACCTGGTTATTTGTTCCTTCCTGATATTTTTCCAGTGGCAGAGAAAGAGGAAGAGCTTCAGATTCATAAGCTTTTCTTTTCATCTGTTCGATATACCAGTCTGTATTAAATAACATCGTGTTTACTACTCTAACATCAGTTCGTATTCCTTCAACCTCCTGTGCATACCATAACGGGAAAGTGTCGTTATCCCCGTTTGTAATTAAAATGGCATTTGGAGCACATGAGTTAAGGTAATTATAAGCAATATCTCTTGCAAAATATTTTCCTGAACGATCATGATCATCCCAGTTTTCCCTGACCATTATTCCCGGAACCAGTATTAGCCATGCCAGTCCGCTAATTGTAGCTGCGATACTACCCGGAATATACTCTTTCATAATATCATAAAAAGCTAATACTCCTAAGCCAATCCAGATAGTGAAAACATAGAAAGAACCGGCATACGCATAATCTCTTTCTCTTGGTTGGTTTGGATACTGGTTAAGGTAAACTACAATGGCAATACCGGTCATCAGGAATAAAAGTGATGTAACCCAGAAATTCTTTTTATCCCTTTGAAGCTGGAATAATAATCCAACCAATCCAAGAAGTAGGGGTAACATAAAATATTTATTCCGGGTTGGAGTATCCATGCTTTTTGGTAAAGCATCCTGTGGACCCAGGCGCATTTCATCCAGAAAATCAATCCCGCTAATCCAGTTTCCTTTTAAGGGACCTCCGTGTCCCTGAATATCATTTTGCCGCCCTGCAAAATTCCACATTAAATAGCGGAAGTACATATGCCCTATTTGATAGTTTATGAAAAATCTAATATTTTCAAAAAATGTGGGCTTGTATATTGTTTTCGTTTTTCCCGATCCGTCATTAACCGATACCGGAATACCTTTTATTCTTCCCCAATGACGGTATTGTGTTTTATGATCGGGTTGAGGACTCCACATTCGCGGGAACAAAGTCATAAAACGTTCATCATATTTAACTTCCGCATTGTATTTTATTATTTCATACTTACCATTTCTGGGCCTGTATGTGGGTTTGCCATCCTCTATTGCTTCAGTTTGAGCATTATAGTACTGTCCATATAAAAGGGGACTGGAACCATATTGCTCCCTGTTCAAATAGTATAGTAATGAAAAGACATTTTCCGGATTGTTTTCGTCCATCGGAGGGTCAGCCAGAGAGCGTACAAAAATCATTGTAAAAGAAGAATACCCAATAAATATTACCGCAGCACTTGTTAAAATAGTATTCAGTATTACTTTGTTATTACGTGCCAGGTGATAAATAACCCCTGATATAATAAGCCATAACAGGAGATTTACGAAAACCGAACCGCTAAGAAATGGAATACCTAACAGGGTTATTGCAATGATTGAAAAAACGGCAATTTCAATTTCTGATTTTTGCCTGAAATGCGTATAGTAAATGGCAAGAATAAGCGAAATAACTAAAAACACTAAGTGTATTAATACGCCTGAATTATACCCAAAACCGAAAGTATTTACAAATAATAGCTCAAACTGTGATGAGGTTTTTGCAATTCCGGGAATAATGCCCCACATAACGAAACTTATCAATACAAAAGAGATTACCAGGGCAATACTAAATCCCTTTATGCTAAATGTATGTTTTCTGAAATAATATACAAAGGCAATCGCGGGAATAGCAAGAAGATTAAGCAAATGTATACCAATGGATAATCCCATTAGATATGCAATTAAAATAAGCCACCTGTCAGCATGTTTCTCATCTGCAACATTTTCCCATTTCAATATCGACCAAAAAACAAGAGCTGTAAAAAGCGAAGATGTCCCATATACCTCTCCTTCAACAGCCGAAAACCAGAAAGTGTCTGAAAAAGCATACGCCATTGCACCTACAAGCCCACTTGCTAAGACAGCAATCATTTGCCCTTTGTTCATTTCCTTATTTCCGGCAATTAATTTCTTTGCCAGGTGTGTTATCGTCCAAAAAAGAAACATGATCGTAAAGGCGCTTGCAAGGGCTGACAGCGCATTTATCATTTTTGCTGCTGATGCGCTGCTGCCGGCAAATAAAGTTGCTACGCGAGCCATAATCATATGCAATGGGGCTCCCGGAGGGTGACCAACTTCAAGTTTATATGCTGAAGCAATAAACTCACCACAATCCCACAGGCTTGTGGTTGGTTCAATGGTTATAAGATAAACAACTGCGGCTGTAAGAAAAGCAAGCCATCCAAGAGCTCTGTTATATACTTTGAAGTTTTTCATTTTTTAATAAAAATCTTTGTGAATTTTCTCAGCGAATTTAATACTTTTTCTTCATGCTGCATTTATAAACTCTTAATTAACTATTTTTGAAAGAAATATTTACCGGACTGATTAATGAAAAAATTTGTTTTTCTTTTTCTTATAGCTTTTTTCATAACAGGAGCTATACAAGCTCAGTATTATGTAGAAGGACAGGATCCGGCATCAATTCACTGGAAAGAGATTAATACAGAACATTTTCAGGTCCTGTTTCCTGAAAGTTATTCAAAAGAGGGTCAAAGATTAACAAATATCCTCGAATATTCCTTCCCTCATGTATCTGAACAACTTGGGCATCAGCCATCTAAAATTCCTGTTATCGTTCATAATTACTCTGCCATCTCAAACGGATTTGTTTCATGGGCTCCTAAAAGGATAGAGTTATACCCGCTTCCTGACCCGGGTTCTTTTCCCCAGGAATCACTGGAGCAACTTACTCTCCATGAGTTGAGGCATGTTGTTCAGGTTGATAAGCTAAATCAGGGTATTACACGTCTGTTATCCTGGTTTTTAGGCCAACAGGCTATTGGTGGTGTAACCGGTATTATCCCATTCTGGCTGCTTGAAGGAGATGCTGTTTATAGTGAGACATCATTAAGTCGTTCGGGAAGGGGCAGTTTGCCGTTTTTTAAAATGAAGCTACGTGCCCTCTCTCTTGAAAAAGATGATTTCTACAGCTTTGATAAAATGTATTTCGGATCATATAAAAATTATATCCCTGATTATTACCAGTATGGTTATCAAATGGTTGCCTTTTCCAGGCAAAAATACGGGGAAAGTCTATGGACCAACTCTATTGATTATATTGCAAAAAAACCCTATACATTTTTTCCTCTCCATCTAAGCTTAAAAAAACAAACCGGTCTTTCAAAAAGGGACCTTTACCTGGAAACTTTTAACCATTTAAATAAAGAATGGGAAGAACAAAATTCAGAGATCAGCTTCACTGAATTTGATACTATAAACAAAATAAAACATAAGTTATATACAAGTTACCGCTTCCCGCAATATCTCAATGATAGCATTATTATTGCTGAAAAATCAGGGATAAATCAGATTAAAGAATTTATTACTTTAAATACCAGAAACGGAGAAGAAAAAACAGTTTATAAGCCCGGATATTACCAGTCTTTAAGATTGTCTGTAGCAGCAAATAAAATTGTATGGTCAGAAAACATTCCGGACCCCAGGTGGGGAAACAGTAGTTACTCCGATATAAAGATATTTGATCTTACTACATCAAATGAAACCCGGCTTACCCACAGAAAAAGGTATTTCAGCCCTGCAATATCTGCTGATGGGAAAAAGATAGTAGCAGTTGAGATCAGCGAACAAAATGAAGCATCTCTCGTAATTCTTGATGCATTTTATGGAAACGCTATCCGGAAAATAGAATTGCCGGAGGGTATAACACCGTTAATGCCGGAATGGTCTGAAAGCGATGGTCATATTTTTCTTACGGTTTTATCCGGGAATGGAAAAAGTATACGCGAGGTTGATCCTGAAACCCGGGAATGGAAAACATGGGTAATTCCAGGATTTGCTGATATTAAGAATATTGTTCCCCTGGATGATTTTATCCTTTTTCATGCTACCTATTCCGGTATCGACAATATTTATGCTCTCAATAAAAATAGTAAGAAACTGTATCAGGTAACCTCATCGAAATTTGGTGCATTTGATGTATCTGTTTCACCGGACAGATCGCAAATCGTTTTCTCGGACTATACCTCAACCGGATATAATCTGGGAAAAATGGTTTTTGATACCAATGGGTTACAAAATATATATCCTTTTAAAAACCCGGAAGTAAAAAAAGCAAGTAATAAACAGAAAAAATTTATTTTCAACCAGGATAGTATTCCAGACACTGAATATAAAATAATACCTTATAAAAAGGGAATGCACCTTTTGAATTTCCATAGCTGGATGCCTTTTTACTTCGACCTTGATAATTTTGAATTTACAAATCCAACCATCACTCCCGGTTTTACACTTTTCAGTCAGGATATACTCAGCACAGCTATAACAACAATTGGATACGAATACAAGAATAACCGGCATTATCTTCATTCAAAATTTACCTATACAGGTTGGTATCCGGTTATTGAACTATCAGCAGATCATGGAGGCATACCTGTTATTTACCGTGATTCGGCAGAAATCCCGCTTCCGGAAAATTATTCAAATAGAATTGATCTCAGGTCTAAAATTTATTTACCCCTGAATTTAACTCACAATCGTTTCGGTAAATTTTTTAAACCTTCTTTCGAAACCGTTTACACAAATAGTTTCTTATATAATGGTGACAGTCAGGTTTACGAAAAGGGTCGTTTCCTACTTAATTATCGTTTGCACTATGCAACATTACTAAAATTATCCCACCGCGATTTTCAGCCACGATGGGGGCAGGTATTTAATATAAATTTCCTGCATACTCCCTTTGACCAGGTGAATTATGGCAATGATTTTTCATTCAGAACGGTATTTTATTTTCCCGGGGTTCTCAGACATGACGGAATAAAACTCAAAATTGGAACAGAAAAACAAAACCCAAAGAAATTTATATTTTACAACACTGTCGATTTCCCAAGGGGTTATAAACAAATAATTTCTGAAGAGTTAACTGCACTCTCAGGTGAATATTCTGTGCCTCTGTTATATCCTGATCTTAAACTGTTTGCGTTAACTTATTTAAAGCGTTTTCGGGGAAATGTTTTTGTTGATTATGCCACCGGAAAACGAAACCATGACCTGATAAACAGAACTTTGAATAAGTACAGTCAGGAATATTTGTCTATTGGAGGTGGTTTACTGGCTGATGTTCATTTCTTCCGTATTCCATTTCCTGTAAGTATGGGATTCGAGTATGCATATATGCCATATAAAGATGCATATGATATCCGATTCCTTTTTGAAATGAACATATTTGGGTTTGCTATTAACCGCAATAAGTATTAATCAAACAAACATATTACTGTATAATAAAGACCTGCCAGAGTGCGCCGATTATCATAGAAACAGTTGTTTGTAAAACAAGCACCATGCTTCAGCATGGTGTAAATGAGCACATAAAAAAACGGTTATTGCAATAAATAAAGAAATCTATTTGCGTTTTTAAGAGCTTGCGCAACTGTTAATCTTATTGTAATCAACACTTTACTCATTCTCTTAAACTGCTATTTTAGAAATTGTCTCAAGTTATTCAAATTGCTTTTTAGTTTGTAAACTACCTTTTTCATCATAAAATTTCCATTCTCCTGTTTCTTTTCCATTAGTAAATTTTCCAATTTTCCACAATCTTCCATTTTCATGAAACACCTTCCATTCACCTGTTTTTTTTCCTTCAAAAAAACTCCCTACATAAATTAATTGTCCCGTATTTTTGCTATAACCTTTCCATTCACCGGTTTGTTTCCCATTATTAAATTGCCCAATTTGATTCA